>Ga0307517_10013684_pt1 | contig 10990 bp, 7 predicted proteins | sample 23_EM_MG_FD_194515 | JGI IMG/M metagenome (GOLD analysis project Ga0307517, IMG submission 194515) | Populus trichocarpa ectomycorrhiza microbial communities from riparian zone in the Pacific Northwest, United States - 23_EM | ecosystem: Host-associated > Plants > Roots > Unclassified | place... | reverse complement strand
GTGAGTGTGAACATGTATTGAACTATAAGTGACATTATTTTGTAAAGTAATGCAATAAAACCATCATATAAAATATCATTTCCAACACAATCAGATTTATAAAATAAACTGAAAGTTTCTGAAATCTTAATGAAATATCCAAAAAGTACAATTCTTGAAACTAAAATTAAGTTTCTAGAAAAACTTGGAACATAAAAAGTCATTTCCAACTCTAAATCAAAACCATTACCTAGAATTAAATAGCATGTTCCTATAGCTTTCACATGTGAACACATCTTGTTTCTTGAATAAATGTTTTGCTTATTTCCCATTGGTTTCCTTAGGTTTCTCATACCTTGCAAGGTATTTGAAATATAAACTGTGTTATAATTAACATCAACCATATTAGATTCATAACAAACAAATGAGATTGAAATACCTTTCTTTTCAAGCCATTTCTGAAATTTAATGCTTTCCTTCTTCATGTCTTTTTTTTTACAAAAGAAACATGCAGATTTCTCCTTAATGTCAACTTGGAGGGGCATTTTACCTTTTCTTTTTTTATTGGCTTAAGTTTTGTCTTCCCCCCTGTGTTGCTAGCATTGCACTTTCTCCTAGTTCCATTACCAACCTCCTTTCCTCTTGAACACACATGGTCATGAGTTCATTGATTGATCATTTGGCTTTATATGTGTTGTACAAGATCTTGAAAGGTCTGTATTGTTGTGGGAGAGTATTCAAGATATAATGCACAAAAAAGGATTCTAACATCTCAACCTCAAGATTATTTAATTGAGCCATAATGTCCCTCATCTACATGATGTGCTCGCGCACACCTCTCACACTGGTGAGTCTCATGGATGAGAACTTCATAATTATGGTGCTTGCTAGTGACTTATCTAAAGTGACGAATTGATCATCAATTTCTTTTAGCAAATCACAAACTTTCTCAAGCATCAACCGAACCACGTATACCGGTGGATATTCTAGTTTTTATGAACTTCATATTGAAACGATTAGATCACTCTCATAGTTTATAAAGTACAATATCCTTTGAAGTGTTGGTATTAGTAATTGTAGGTTCATTTTTTCTAATTTGCATAATCCATGTCCATCCACCCTAAACGAAGGATAATATTTTCCTTCCATACTTTATAGTTATCACCTTTTAGATCGAGAATATCACAACAAATATAAGAGAAATTAACAGGTTGTAAAATTGCAAAAACAAATTTAAAGTATGTGTTTATGTCAAAATCGAGGAATAAATAAAATTCCATAATTTACCAATGTAATTCATGCAAAAATTGAATCTAATGACATAAAAATTGCATGTGGGCCAAAATTTTAATTCAAGCATATTCAAATATATCTTCAAATATATTATCAAATTATGTATGTAATTTATAATTTTGTGGGTATATATTATGAGAATAATTTGATATTCTATTATAAACCTTTCAATAAAACTATCAAATTATGTAATTAATTTATAATTCTTGTGGGTATATTATAAAAATAATTAGATATTTTAATCTAATTAATTATATAAATATAATAAAAAATTCTTGTGGGATAATATTTATTATATTTAGTATAATTAATTATGATTAATGTCTGTAATTCTTTATGTGATCCTAATATAGCATGATGTATAATTTTATTTAATTAAAGATGTTGTGGCCAATTTCTAATTATTTAAAATTATATAGATCACTAGACATTAAGTTAAGGCATAATTTTATATAAAATAAAATAATATGCTACCTCTTTTTTTTTTTTATTCATAAAAGCAACACTAAATAAAACAAAAATAAAACCATGAAAATAAACCACATAAAAAATAAAAATGATAACCACGCGAATTAAAATTACACAGCCCAAACGTTAAATGATTATAAACCTTCTGACGATTTATAATCATATGAAACATCAAAACAATCCATAAAATAAAAAACCCTAAAATGTTTATTTTTAACACAAATGGTTTTCAATTTATTCCTACCCTACCAGGCATGTTGATGGCAATTGTGCATGTTGATGGCAATTGTTTCCTTTGCTATTAGGCATGTTGATGGCAAGGCATCATATTCATGGCATTTATTGAAACTTATTCCACCATAAACTAACCTTCCAAGCCATAAATAAAGTCAAGTTAATTATTAATTTAATTTGGAACCAAGGTTGTTCTTAAAAATTTTAAGGCATATAAAATACCATGGAATAAAAAAATCAATTTACCACTAAAAAATTTCATGACAAATATAATTAAGTAGATTAATTAATTTCTTTGAGCACAAAAACTCCTGGACAAATACATCAACATGGATAAAAGGCAAATGTATTATTGTTGTGGTTTTGATATCAACAGTTAGATTTAGTAGATCTGAACATGTTTCTAAAACAATTTGTATTTAAATCTAATGCAGAAAAATCAACAGAAAAAAATATACCTCTTGTCATTGATGAAAAACACTTGCAGAGTTTTTTATTTTTTGAAAAATGTTTTTGGTACTTCTAAACTCTAACACACTCTCAAGTTTAATGGTGTATTTCTACAAGTAAAAGTCTCTATTTCAGTGTGAGCTTAGAAATAAAAAACCTGTCTTTATATAACCGGAGTTCCATTTAACTACTATTGATATGCTATTAATTTATGAAATATTAATACGGAGTTAATTTATTGGATCAAATATTAAAATTCTTGAAAAAAACAAAAAAACATAACTTTTAACATGTTTTCGGAGAAGATACTATCATACTGCACTGTGTCTGCTGCTGTCAGATGCCAGAAGAATTGAGGCCATTATCTGGTGTGTATTGCATGTGAGTATATTGTTTGTTTGACCCACCAAAAATGCAACATTCTTTCTGGGCATCTTCGTACGTTCGAAAAGCTTAGAAAATAGAAGTAAAAAGAACTCAGAGTAGACAACTTGAGCACAATACGCTCAGTTGTCTATATTCTTGCGCGTTATTGGCTTTGCTTGTGACTTTCAGCTGTTTTCATCGGCAAGCTCCTGTACCTTTTGAAAAATATTGCTTCCACAGTTTTTGTCTTCCCTTTGAATGTCATTCAAATTTTTCTCCTCATTTTTCAGAATGCTTCCTATCGGCTTCTTCATGAAGATCTCTAACCTATAGATAAAGATTTGGGGATATATAGTTGCTTATCTTGCAAATCCTTTGGGGACTCCGCATGTTCCTAGATGTTGCTTGGTGTCACGAGTGGAAGTGGAACTTTAATAGGAGAAAACTGGTAGAGTATTGATTTTTCAGTATGTGGTTTGTAATTATATAGTAAGACCTTCGTAAAAGCATACGAAATTTTTGTTCAAGGGTATTTGGGGATTCGATTTTAAATAGTGAACAGAAGCTGCATTCTCCTCTACGCATAGAATGTTTTGATGTTTTTTCCTTGTTGTGCTCTGTCACCTCTGCAATAAAGAGATCATCATCAGCATCTTCATGATATCTTATGTGCTCGTTCTGTGTTGTCTTCATAGATATCATTTAAGATGCTTTCGATTTCTGAAGAAGACATGAAAATGGGGAGCTAATGCTCTCATCTGCTGACACATGTTGGAGTTACATGAAATCCCTTGCCCTTGTGGGATATATTCGAAAAACTTATTGATTATCAAAGACTTGTATTATTCAAAGTAGAATTATCTGGGGTGTCAAATGTCTCAGAGTATACAATGTTTTATGTCTAGTTAAAGAAATAAAGATATAAAATAAATGTTTTTGAAATAATTTTAATAGAAGAAAATCCTTTCCGGTAAATGACAATATATAATTTAGCACTCCTTCATATGAATCATTTCAACTTGATATGCAAGTGAATTTTTTACCCATGATGTCACACTGACATACAGCACATGAAGCAGCAGAAATTAAGATTTTAATTTTCTTTTTTTACTCCATTTGATATATTGAACTACGAAACAAAAAGAAGGCAATTTAATCCTTGACCTTCAATCCAGTGTAGTACTTCTTGAAGGCTCCAGGGATGCAAACAAGCACCAAAAGGCCAGGTTAGCCACAGCAAGAGCTCTACCAATGTGGAGCCTCCTAGTAGATTCTCCGTAATCCTGCTCCACCTTTGTGATCTCATTCCTCAACCAATCCACAAGTGTGAAAATCCTCCTTGAATTACAAAACACAGGCACAAAAACACGTATTGGGATCGAAAACCTATCTGAAAATGCCACTCCTTCCATGAAAACCTGAGCTGCTGGTGCTGCAGCTTTGATTCCTTCTTTATCTCCCTCGAAAATGCCTTCAAAGATGTAAGCTAGGGGGAGAAAGAGTCCAACAATAGCACCAACAAACACGTATAGGCCGAGAATCTTGGTTTTTGGGTAAAAAACTAGAGACTCTCTTGGAGGGTTGATAGTGGTGGGGAATGCAACTTTGGAGAAAAAAATGCATTTAAATAATGGAAAAGACAACAAAAGCAAAGTCTTGAGGGCTTACCATGCCACAAAACCAGCTTTCTTTGAAGAGGTAGTGCTTTTAGGGTTTTTCAACGAAGACAGGTCTTCTTGGAGTTTCTGTTCTTGTTCTCTTTCATTTGGAAGGCTTATGTCACTACATGAAGGGCCAACACCACCTGACATTTTGCTCTAGTTTTTCTTTGGCTAATTTTTGAGTGAACTAAGTTATGTACAGCGAAAAGAGGAAAGGAAATGGAGATACGAACTCCAGTAGTGAAATTTAAGAGGAGAGAGAGAGATGGGAGATATGATCAAGAAGAAAGGTGTGAGGCAAGGAGAGTGTACAAGTGGCAGTTTGTGAGGAATTTAAGGTGGAGAACTACTTGGCTCGTGTTAGTGTGGAAATCGTGAGCATGGTTTTCATCTTCTTGGTCGAAGTGTTTGCAAATTTTAAGGCTTTAGATTTGCGCCTTGTCACTGTTTCAGCACTTGGTTCTTACCGATGCAAAAAGCTAGGTTTCGGTGCTTAATTGCCAGTGTTTCCTTTTCTGTAGTGGTGGTGCTACAGGCAATGCGATTAACAAATGTAATAGCTGAAGCTCAGCTATGGGTGATCTTAAATCCCGCCATGTCAACGAAAATTCTTATAAGAAATTCGGTGAACTTTAGCTAAGCTCAGGGGAACCGAACTATCTTTTTTGATATAAAGGAATGAAATTTTTAATATTTAATTTCATTCAAGTAATGTCTTCATCCATGTACAGATTTTTTTGAGAAGAATTTATTGAACATGTAGGTTTTCAATTTGCTCAAGTGGATTTAGAAAAGCCCTCTTCCATCAGTTTCAAGATGTTATGCGTCAAGAATCACCTATCACCTAGATCAGAAGAATTACCTACACCACGTTAATAATAATAAAAAAATTACCTACCTAGATCAGTCTATATCAACTAATGAACAATGGCCTAAAATGAATACATAGCTACATTCGCAAGTCCACATTTAGGCTCCATTTTCTGAGGAATGGTTGCCCCAGCCACCAAAAAGGAACCCCACAAGGAGGAACGAAGCAATGCCAAGAAAACAAAATTTATTACACAAAAATTTGGACTATTAATCCAAAAATACCTAAGTTTAGTTTTCTATGACAGGAAAAAAAAATGGCGGAATAGCAAAAAAGGGCGAACCTTTCTTCAACTTTCTGACAGAAGACCATCGGTAAAACTGGAACCTCTGCTAAGAATGCAACAATGATAATACTGTGCACATCCATAAAATAAAAATATCCCTTTCTCTTCTCCATCTTATATTAAATGATCGTTCTTTGTTTCGGTATATACTTTAACTTGACACCATTATCAGGCTTTGTTTTATACTTGGCTCTACCAGCTCCAGAAGTTGAAGACTCCTGTGCCTCCACATTAACCAACTGATTTTCTGCACTGCTGATATCGTTGTGCTTACTTGTATCCGATGAATGATTTGTAGCAATTTGATAGTCTGGGGATAGAGCCAATTTCACATGTTCAGCAGCAATGGCCTCCTTCCACCCTACAGGAGATATATAGCCAATCAGATTGAGAGAGGCCAAGCAAATTAAGCTATGAACATATAAGAGCAGAATGATGACACAATACGGTGGGAAAAGGACTATACAAGTGCAAGTGCAAACAAATATGAACTTACTCTCTGCAAGAAAAGCCCTTGCTTCATGGCTTGTAAACTGCAAGACTCCTGGAAGAAGCCCTCCAGGTAGAGAACCATTTTCCATCCCACCAAAAGTATTGTCCATGGCACATGATCTTGGAGAGCTGTCATTGAAGTTCTGATCCTCACCCTTCCCATCAATGTTGTCGTGTTGGCATTCTCTACTGCCATTTTCAACTAGCATTAGATCTTTCGATCCATTCCGACTAACAGGCCTCCAAAGCTTTACTGTTGAACGATTTGTGCCACATTGAACTGAATCAGGTCTGTTGTGCTTCTCCTGCACATTTTTCTTCTTTAGAATTTCATGCTCTACCAGGTAATCAGCTCGGGCTCCATCCAAATTGTTACCTTCATCATGGCTACAATCTCCAAGTGTGACAGATATAGAACCAATCAGAACCTCCCCCTTCTTATCATGATCCAGTACGGTTACTACTTCCTTTTGCACTCTAGCTTTCAAACTCTCCCCATTATATTCTGGTTTAGGTTTTCGGCTCCATTTTCTGTTGCCATTCATTACAGGTCCAGGCTTAAAATCCCTTAGATTTCCATGCTTCTGTATGGTGCCAGGTTTTGGGGCGTGAGAATTTTGATTAGCATGGAAACCATATGACAGATGATTCCGCTGTGATTTTAAAGGACCATGCCATCGAGCAACAACAATATGCATATGACTCTTTCCTTGTAACATTGACCGTCCACCACCGCATCCCATCTGATTTTCCAAATCAAAATCTTCATCTGTTCTTGGTAGTTGTAAGGGTTCAAGAGATGAGGGAACATCATCTGGCAGAATCTCTGAACCAAGCGTATCAGAATCAGATATAGCCAAAGGACAGGATTGTTCAGCTTGAGGCACAGCCTCCAGTGTGTCCTCGATACACTCCTTATCATCAACCTTATCATCTAGCCTTTGCTCCTTCTCTTTCTGTTCTTTGAGCCTCAGTTTTTTCTGCCTCTTCCTTTCCAGGAGTTCAACTTGCCTTCAAAATTTAGGAAATAAAATGAATAAAATATGTTTAGGGAAAGCAAATTCAAGAGTCAAGTTTTTCGAGCCCCACAGTAAAACACAAAAAAGTTCTGGCTAATGGAACATCTATAATTCTAATGCACTGAAGAGGTTTGTTTTAAGAATTCAGGTAGTACTGAGGAAGATATTAGGTGGTGTAATATCTGAGCAACACCCTGATGGTTGAACAACTAATCTTAAACTGGTTCCATAACAGTTCAATGGATAGTCCAATTTTCAGGAGATAGGTTTGAGAGCTTAATAGAAACTAAGAAAACAGCAGATCCGAGCAAATAAAAATCCTGATGAGACAAAAGAGCTCTTATCAGTGTCTGTCTCTACTTTATGCTGTGTTTTTTACAGTGGGGCCGTTTGATATTCTTTTACTTGAAATAATGAATCGTGTAATTTCCTTGAAGATTAAACCATGAGCAGCTCCAACCACAAATGTCAAGTTCATTGAGAGTAGGATCACAAACGCTCAAACAATCAAAACAAGAGAATAATCACAAGGAATGCTTCATTGACTCTCAAATGATCATAAAAACCTAACAAGAAAGAGCAAAACAAATCTCCTCCTGAACTTTTTTTCTGATTATCTTAATTCTTGCCTTCCATCTTAATTTTTTCTTTCCTGTATGATATCATCAATGGATCCTTGGATATGAAAAGATTCTAATAACTATCAAAGATAAACAAGTTCAAGAGCAAACTATACTCGCAATATAAGATACAACATAAAGCAGCATCATAAGTTCAAGGTATAAGTGTGAACTTAGGTTGCACCTTCTTTGTGCAGCTTCCTCCTCCTCCACGAGCAACTTTTGGCACCTCAAAGCTTCTGCATCCTGGTCTGCAAGCCATGCGTTAATCTGAATACAGAGAATCACAAATGCAAGAGCGAAGTACATCAACACATTTCTGAATGCAACAGTGCATAAGGAATGTCTGTGGTGCATGCAACACCAAAGCACTGGAACTTTGGAAGTAACTGAGCCCAAAAGAATGAAAAGAAAGGAAAGAAAGATACCAATTTCTGTTCCACCACAAAGCTTGTGCAAGCAACTATGTTCTTTGTTTCAAGCCCTATCTTCCCAGCTCCTCCATCAAAAATATATTTTTGTATTAATACAGCTGTTCCACATAAAAACGTATTTTCACTTGCATCATCAAGAGTACTGAAGAGTTGCCCAGAAGACAAAGGAAACCTGGAGGGCCTCCCCTGGACAAGATCCTATCATGAATGAGGATACATCACATTTTTAGGATAAATAATATGGCAGATGAAAACTACACAAAATCCAGAGGAAAAACAATGACAAGGGAGGATGCTCCCTTACCAAAAGGTCAGAACCAGCTCTCCAACAAGATTGAGTAAGTGAAGAGATCCCTGGTTTCCGAATAACCGTCATCAATGACCTTATAATTGAAGACCCTGGAACTTCCTAGTAAGTAATTAAAGAAAACAGGGAAAATGTTTACACAATAATTATAGAATGACAATGGATTGCATTGAAAAGAAAAGGCAAAGACTCCAACTCCAGATGTTTATTAGTCAACGTATAAAAATATGGAACAAATGAAGACACTCAGCAGCTAATATCACTAACTCAACTGAAATCAATAGAATATACCTCAAAAGTCACGTCCTTGAATGATAAGATTTCCTTCGCCTCATCCTCCGAGAGCTGAACAAAATTAAAAGATACTAAAATTCTGCATAAAGAGAGATGGGTTCAGCCAAACCTTCCTAAGGGGAAAATACTGTACCTTATCCCAAAATGCTCCTAACAAGTCCCTATTTTTGGCAGAATCCTACAAGGAGAAACAAAACATCTTTCAGAGAAATTTATTGCATGTAAATTAACAAAGAGAGTAGCTATAAACAAACTATTTGATAGGAAAAATCAACATTGACGGAATTGAACATCTGACCATGACGAACACCAGATTTACAAGTTCCAAAACGCCCAAAAAATGTTAAAGCAGCAGGACTAATAAAAGAACAGGCATGTCTGTGAAGTGAAATGAATGAAACCTTATCAAGTCTTTTCAATCGATGATGAACCCGCAAGTGTCTTCTATAGTTAATGGAAGAACAAAATTCTCGGGAACACTTGCTGCACTTTTGCATCTGCGCCTTCAAAGGAGTGAGCAAAGGCCAACCTGGGTAATCTGCGAAAATGAAAACCAAGGAAATCAACAAGCTGATTCACTGTCAAACAACGCCATATGCCAACCTTGACCCAAAAACCCACCGACAGTATCAAGAAGAAACCACTACTTAGAAATTATGATTCATTTAGACAATATCTAGTACCTGGCTGATCGAGAGCATGGAGTAATTGGATCCACTGAACAGGGTTATCATTCGGCCTTGAAATAGAAAGAAGCGGCTGTTTTCCAATGGCATCCCTGATGAATGTATCTAGGGAAGATTCATTCCCCTCAGCCGGTCTCATCACATCAATAATACTGCTCACAGGTTTCACAACTGGCATTTAACACAGCAACTGCACACAAAAAAAGAAGAGAGAGTTAAGAACTGATTCAAAATCCTCAATTTACCAAACTAAAAAGGAAATGGGCTCTAGATCAGAAACATGAAGGATAAACAATGACAACACTTCCATTTCTATGACATTCATAATGAAATTTCCATAGAAACACATAAAGATTAAAACTTTTTCAAACTGAGAAAGACTATTAAACTCTACAGCAGAAATAAATGAAGAATTACAGCTAGACAAGCCAAAATCAACATATATTCAGTACCAAATCACCATAAAAATTATAAAAGCCAAAAGGGCATCACACAAAATTCAAGAAATGATGCTTTATATCTGCATTTTTAAGAGACCCCACAATTCAGAATTCAGTTTATCAACAGCTAAACCGCATAACAGAAATTAAACACACACACACACACACAAAACCCTTTTTTTCCTAAAAAAAATAGCATGGTTTACGCGGTCTGTGATGAGTTCTTGAAGGTGACGTACCCAGTGAAAAAGTTGAAAGAGAGAGAGAGATCGGAGAGATTTGGATTCGCAGGGAGAGAGAACAAAAAAGGTGATGATATTGATGATCGGCCGATTAAACAAGAAAACAGAGGAGAGAAAAAAAAGCGAGAGAGAGTTTTGAGGAAGAGAACTGGAAGTAAGAAAAAAACCCAGCTTTACATGTATATTTTATATACGAGGCAAATATAGAACCTTTTTTTCTTTTATATATATATATATATATATATATATAGTAGTTTTTCATTAGGTATTAAGGGATTGAGACGTTGCAATTTTTCGAACTCTAGGGATGATGATAAAATCTTGTGTACTATAGGAGTAGAAATAGAATGTTAATAAAGTTATGAGGACTAAAATGAAGTTTATCTATTAACATAGGACATGATCGTGACATGTGAAAAATTCCATCACACTTGGGGAAGAGAGAATGGATGACATCATGTGATAGACGAGCACAATAAGCCCTATGTTGTTCTTTAATAATTAACTAGTTATGTTAAATCTAAAAGTTTATCCACTCTTTTAATTAATTAAATAAAATAATTATATATATTAATAAATAAATAATTATTAATAATAACTGAATATATATTTGATAAAATTAAAAAACAGATATAAATTAAGATATTTGATCTCGTAATATAATATATTTATCTAATTGTGTTTAATAATTTTGTTTATTAAAATTAATTTTTTATTTAATTAAATAATAACAGAAATAAAAACACACATAAAATTAATTGAATAAAATTAAAGGAAAAAAAATATCTCATAAGGTTGCACTTATTAGAAATATCATCCAAAAATAAAGTTTAATTATATAAAACATA
>Ga0307517_10013681_pt1 | contig 10990 bp, 14 predicted proteins | sample 23_EM_MG_FD_194515 | JGI IMG/M metagenome (GOLD analysis project Ga0307517, IMG submission 194515) | Populus trichocarpa ectomycorrhiza microbial communities from riparian zone in the Pacific Northwest, United States - 23_EM | ecosystem: Host-associated > Plants > Roots > Unclassified | place... | reverse complement strand
GTGGCCAGCACATGATACGCCAGGGCATTGGCATGAACTACCCTCTCTATGAATTACGAACCAAGAGTGAAGAGGAAGCAGTAATTGGCCGATGCGATCTGTGATCAATTGGAGCGAGGTGTTGGTTAAAGGAACCCACGTTGTGAATTTTGGTACTCACGCCGAAGGTTGGGATCGTCCAGCTCATGGCGAGCTGCCTTTAGGGCTCGCAAAAGATCAAAATAGGCCTCCTTGTGTGCAGATACACTTGGAGGGCACGAGGTGAACGTGTGTAGTTTTATACCAGCACGAGTCAGTGTTCCGCGAGCAATCTGGTTGAGGCGATTTGTGAGGCGGTTCATGAATCACCTTTCCCCTGCTTACCTCTATCAGAGCGATTATCTACTCATGCTAGGTGTTACTATTCCTCCTGTTACCGGCCAAGGAAATGACCCTACCTTTCTCGCATGTCTCTGGAGTTGTGAGGGAGAGGATTTTCTTACTGTCGTACGCAGCTCACGGGCTGAGGGAACGAACGACTGGATCGACTGCAAGCGCACGGCCACCTTGGCGGCATCTGTGCGCAGGTCGAGCTGCGGAGAGTAAGACTGGAGCATGAGGAATAGAAAATGCGAGAGTGAGCGGGAGGACAAAGGGAAACTGAAGGGGGGACGGGATTTGGGGTGGGAAATGGAACGGGTGGTAGTGGGAGTTATGGACACAGCACGGGTGGATTGAATTTGGGTGGCCCAACATTTTAACAATCGGTGGGCGACGGGTATTTCCGAAACCACGAAGTCCAGAACGGGAACGAGGAGGATCATCGCTCGCTCCGATCACCGACAGATGATCACTTCGGACCCGGGACCTTCCCGCTCGCCGTCCCGTCAAACCCATTCGGCAAGCCCGTGGTAACAGTAAACAACTTACGGGGCGAGAAGTTCGTCCGTTCCCGTCGCCAGGGCGTTGGGAAAGCACAAGATTCACTCGAGATTTCAAATAATCATGGCGCCTTGCTCCAAGCATAAGGTTCACACGTAATAATGATTGGTCACGTGGAGTCAATTTCATTGTTCGCGAACCACGTGCTACCCTTTCATCAGATTCCGCCCATCGCGTCACGACAAAAGCGTCCTTGGCCACCAAAGCCACACGCGCGATATGGATTCTCACACCAACAGAAAGGCAGAAGAGCAGCGTAGACAAGCGGAAATTCGCCAGCAGATAGCCATGCTACAGACACAGCTCACCGACCCATCTGATTCCGTCGCGATTCCACAGCCACCGCGTTCACCCAAGAGGAAGGCTCCTGAATCGACGACCCTCGCTCCCGCAACACCTTCTCCGAGTAAGTCAGCGACCGGTCAACCCTACCTGCGTCATTTGAACCTTTGTTTTAGAGAAGAAGAGGAAGGTCGCTGGCGACTATCCAAATGTCGCCGCCGTTTCCTCGAGAAAATCGGCGCCCACCAAGCCGAAGAACAACACGGCTGGGTCCATCACTAAGCTAAGAGTGCAGCCAAATGAGCCCACGCGATCTACGGCCATTGAGAGGCTTGCATTACTCAACGAGCCTGTTGCAAAGTTCACTGAGCCTCAGGTCACTGGCGATTACGGACATAAACGTGATGAGCGCCTTGTTTTGGTGGAAAACCTGAGACCTGGTCCATATCAGCACCGGGATCTTCCAGACGACCCGAACTTTGATAAGTTTGAACCACACTCCTCAATCCGACTATCGTACGTACCTCCAGCCATATATTCACGTAATCGCCTGCACCCTAATATCGGGAGCGCCTCCCTCACAGATCACGGAATGTCCCGCACGACCAATTTGTCGACCTCCTGCGGGGGAGGTACTATATTTCCCCCTCGCAGCTCTACTCTGTAATACGCCTACTCCCCGACAAGCAAGGGTACGAGGTTCCAGTGGATGGCGAATGGGTTACTGTGGCTGTGGTAGCCGAACGGGGCCCGATTAACCACACCCGAGCCCCCGTCGGCCTTGACCGCGAGGGAGATGATGTCACGGGTCACAACGGCAAGTCCATTCCCGGGAAGTCGAACTCAGGGAAAGCATCAACCTCTGGTTCCGCTCCTCCTAAGCCACTCGGGAAAAAGTATGTGAACCTGAAGCTTATCGATTTTGGATGCCGGTCGGATTCTGGCGCCAATGGTGGAAAGGCTGTGATCCGTGGCGACGCTTTTCTTTCTTTGTTGCTCTTCGAGTCGGACAGCTTCGACACCCTAGACACTAACAGCGGTGGTCTACCCAAGAAGATCTACAAAGGTGGAAGCAAAGGCGCCTTCGAACATATGTCTAAGCTTCGGGAGGGAGCGGTGATTGCACTCATCACCCCCAAGATTTTGAAGCCCTTTCAGGTCGGTCGATTTCTCGAAGCGCAATTCAAGGTTATTGACGCAGAGACCGCTACGATAGCGTTCGGGCAGCACGCCTCACCCTACCACAAACATCCTGGCTGTAACCCCCGAGTCGGAGGCGTCCATTTCCGTCATCGGATATGCAAAGGATCTCGGGTCCTGCTCGGCGATTAAGAAGGATGGAAAGCCATGCGGTAGTTGGGTGGATAAGCGCGTCTCTGAAGTTTGTGAGTGGCACGTCCAAAACGCTGTGGAACGGCGAAGGGCCGGCCGCGCGGAGTTTTCTTCTGCGTGAGTGTAGTCTATCGTTTCGTCCGAATTAATTAACGGATCTGTCGCCACCCCCAGGACTTCAGGACTCGGAAACAACTCAAAGAAGCCAACTTATGATCCAGCTCGACAATGGGGTCTGAAGCCGGAAGACTCTTCGTCAGGTTCCACCTATGTCTTCTCCGGTCATGTCATCTCTGGCTCAGCGGGTGACTCGCGGTCGATGTACGTCGGTGAAACCATGGGGCGGGAGGCTCAGGCCAAAGCATCTCGCATCTCCGCTAAAGATGCTGATCGCACCCTGAAGGCGTTATTGGAGAACGATAAGGAAGGGACTCGTGCACTGATCAAAGCGAGAAAAGCATCTGGTCGGAAGAGTACTAATTCGTCGTCCTCGAAACAGGAGTCAGACCCCCTTCCTGGCGATAGCGAAGACGAGGGAGGCTCATCACAACCGCAGCTCACGAGGAAGAATGCCTACTCCGCAGACGTGATCAGGAAGCTTGGCTTTGACCCGACCTCTAAAGCTGGGAAAAAGAGCAAACACGAGGTTGCCGAGTTGCAAAGAAAGGTAAATGACCGATTCTACCCGCTCGCCTGTCGTTCGGTGTTATGGCTTTGTGTGGTGTGCTGATTGTCCATTCTCTGGTTTTCTTCATAGTTGGATATGTTGACGGCTTCACACGCCTCAAGACACATCGAACTTGGTCCCAGGCCGGGGAAGAGCCGGTCTTGTGTCACCGTTCCAGACCAAAAACCCGGCGCGAAGGACGTGTCGGTTTTCAAGCCAGGGCCATTGCTCGATAGGGGGGCCACATTAACCCCCAAAGGTGATGGTATGGTGGACCTAGAGAGCAGCGATGTCGAATAAATTTTTTTTCGCATCGACATCAGATCACCGTCGCCAGAATTCTGCATCGCTGATGTCAGGGTCCTTTGTTCGCGTCTTAGTTGATTTCACTTGCCTGGGAAATAATATGCATTCTCTACGATGGAGATGGACTTTACGAAGGGACCGGAGAATATCTCCGAGTTAAGGTGCCCGTCACTTGGTCACCACAACTTTTTGACGTGTGGCAAAATTGGGCTGGGGGACAGCGTGGGAGTTGGCTCCCACCCATCGCCGCTCCTGAAGGGGTAACACCTCCGCCCAGGTACTTAGAAACGTTCCAATGGGTGGCCATTGTAAAATCTTCACCCCGCGCATGGGCGCTAATCGTGGGAACCGTTGCCTTTTACGGGAGGTTATCTCAGCAAGGAAACGTTTTCAAGAAACGCTGTCTGACAGACCTCTTCTACGGATGAAAAGGAGACGATCTGTCAGAATGGGTTGTGAGGTCGAACCTTCGTCGAGGGGGAATCCGAGTGGACGGGTAACGGAGAAGTAAGCGCTCGACGGTCACTCTCGTGACTTCGACTCGGTACCAATAGTGAGTTGAGTGATTTCTGGCCCCGGGCCTATGCTTCACAGAGGTCATGACATGGGGATTGGTGCCCAACCTTCGACTGCGTTGTAGAATTACATTTTTATGAATAATCGTGGTTTGACCTAAGCAGCCAAGGTCGTCACAGAGACGCCCCTGGAAATCCCCTTACGGCTACGCGCCGAAGTATTCTGCTGTGTTCACGTTTTGTATCCAAGAAAACGGTACTGCACGGACGCGGTGCGCGCCCGACAAGAAGTATCGATACTGGGCCCTCTGGGGTCTGAACAGGGATATAAGAATGAAGAGAGTAGGTTTTCCGGATCGACGCAGGGAAGTCGCGCCGGATTTCGATATTTGTCCGACGTGCTTCCGATGGTGATTGGTGAACCAACACAAACGACTTGACTACTTGTGATAGCCAGAGATCAAGGAATCCGGGCCGTTGAGGAGGCGCTCTACAAACCACACGGATCTCCTCCAGTTTGGCATCCATAGATTTCCTGCCTTTCGCGAACAGGAGGAGTGCGTGAAAGATCTCGTGGGTAGGATCGGGGTGATCGCAGTGTGAAAGGTTTATATACTTGAGGTGGGCGACCGGGTTGAGGTTGGAAAGGATGGCCTGAACCAAGGAGTTGGTGCACATGGCGAAGGTGACCTTGCGAAGTTGGTTCATGGTGGGGACCATGCTGGCGACGATCCGGTTCGACTCGTCTGTGCCGGTCACCAGACCCGGGGTACTGCCAAATTCACAGTAGAGTTCCTCCACTTCTCCCAACGGAAGCGAGTCGGTGGAGAAGACGTGGACTTCGGGTTGGGGTAGAAGGATTGAGAAACCCCCATTTGGACCGGTAAACTCCATGAGTGTATCATGAGTCGTGAAGTACCAATGGAGTTGTTTAAGGCCAACCAAGTTCGGTAGGATTTTCGTGTCCGAAGGGAAGAGGTCCAGGCCCCCAATTTTCTCCAGGATAGTGGTAAGACCGAACACGCGAATGTGAGCACCCTTGTTCAAGGTGAGGAATGGTAAGAGGGAGCTTGCACTCCAAGAAATGAGATCCAACTGTCGTAGGAAATCCATACGGACGGCCCCGTGTTGCTGCTGGTGGCGTTGGTTCCGAAGGAGCCCGCAGAGAGTTGCGCTCCTCAGTTTAGGGTTATTCGCAAACAACCTGACGACATCCGTAAGAGTTGAACACTGAACGGTGATGTTGACTTCCGTCAGTTGAGTGAGCTGAACGACCTGATCCCCGTATGAGAAGAGGGATAGAGATATGCTCTCCAAGTGAGGCATACCTCCGGAGAGGATTGGTAACCGATAGGGGGCGATTCCCGGCTCCGCGATAATGGAGAGCGCGCGGAGGTTGGGCATATACCGGAGCCTGCTGACAATTTGGAAAAAGTCGCCATGAGTCGCTGCTGAGAACTCCAGAGTGAAAGAGGCGACCCTTTCGCAATGCGGGAGAAGATCTACGAAACCGCGGGTGAGGCTCCCGAGGCTCGAAACCTCGACTTCGATGGGCGCGGACCGGGAAAGTCGTAGTAAGAGGGGGAGGAGTCCACCCCACTTGGGGTTTATCCACGTCCAACTACCCGGCGTAGACGAAATGACATTCCTCCAATGACGGCATACGTGTGTGGCGCGTATCAATGGGAGATAGCGATGGAGAATTCGAGGGTGTAGGAATGCGAAGATCTCGGTCAGGACTTCTGCTGGGAGTCGGTTCACCGGTTGGATCGCGTTGACAGTAAGCCGTAACTCGGTATCTACGCGTAAAAGCTGGTGTGGGGCAGGGTCGAGATCATTCAATCAGAACGAAGATCGTGGGCGGGGGTTTGCTCACCGTAGGTTCATACTTGGTCCCGAATGCGGAGAGGTACCGCACCTTGTCGTTCAGCAAGGTCAAAAGTTGATCAACGGATAGCTCTCCTCCCGACATCGTGGTGATCGTCACCGCCGGACTTGTTCGCGGCGAGCGATCCTAGCACAGTTATCACAGACGCCGAAACCCACACAATCAGAGAGTTGCTCGAGACATGGATACAGATTCCAAAGCGCATATTCCAAGCTACAATTGCGGTATCATTTTGTTCGTACAGTCATGTGGGGTGTAAAAGAGTCTCAATCGGTAAATATACCTCCCAGTTCAGCGGGGACACCATCGCCCATATCCAGCCTGTGCCCTATCCTGTCTCCAGTCCCGGTTCGAACAGTACTCAACTCTCGCCTCCACCCCTTGAATTTCATTAAAAGGTCGTCTTCGTTTCCCGTGCGACCAAGGTTTGTGGCTTCCTGCTCGATCACGGTAATGACATCATTCAGAGCGTCTTCCAGCCTCTTCAACCCAGCCTGGAAGTGGTGGGGGTTACCGTGGTTATGGGGGGAGAGTCCTCCTTCTCCGCGACTTCCCGTTGACCCGCTTCGCGCGGCTAAATGAAAGGCGAAGACATTAAGTAGCAGCGGCAGGTGGAGATCGCCAAAACAGCTCACGAGAGGGGTTGAATCTCGGATAGACCTGTTGAAGGGAAGGTCAGTGATCCAGTGAAGAACTTTCTCCGGAGGAGTACGTGACACGTTACCTGACCAGGGTTTTCTCTGGTTGCCGGAGGAGGGATCGAATCATCCTCATGAAGATCTGGAAATTTAGCTGGAGACAACATCGCGTGACAGTCCATTAACCGAGTGACAGAATCCAGAGGAAACGTCGTCCTACCGTCGCCTAAAGACATGGTGGTAGTTGTGATTGTAGGTGGGGGGGGGGGAGGGGAGCTATCCCCCAAAGTGGGGCACTGTGACCTCATACGATCGGTGATTTGGCAGGCCGCGCCGTCGGTCTCGACTCGGATGTATGGGAAGATTTAGATCGCTATTAGCAACTCAGTACGTATTGACCGGTATAGATCTCAAAACAAGGTCATTGGAGGTGGCAGGACCAGGTCCAACTCCCTGATGTCAATTCCCTTGAAGGACTTGTTTTTAACCCTCCTAGTCTGGATTTCCCGCTTGGTGAGATATAGATGTAGCAAACTAACGCAGTCTTTCACCTAAAGATACAGTGTCAGTCATGGAGCGAAGTTAGCCGAAAAAAAGGTTGCATACCACAACAAAAATGCCAAGTCCAACGGAGTTTCGCCACCTAACAAGTGCACAGGGCACATTGGTCAGCGGGAGAACAGCGCACTGGGATCCTGAAGCGCTTACCAAACCGGGTCAGCCTCAGCCCAAGTCCTTGTTCCTCCAACCAACACCCTGAATGCCGCTTTCGCCGCCTGGCTCAAATCACGGACAGTCCCCACTTCGCCCGTACTAAACCCATCTAACCTATCCTTCAGCGGAGGTCGAATAGCCAGGAACCTTCGAAGGAGGTCTGAGTGTTTTGACAATCGGAACAACAACGACCCCATGAAGTTGGAGATTCGGGGGATGAGCAGTGCACCGCCGATGAACCTTCCAGCAGATGCACTTGAGACACTCTGAAAACGTTCGGCAGCGGCTACCGGGTCCTGGTTGCCATCACCCTCCCGGTTCTGTTGCTCATTGACCCGGTTTTCTCCTTCATGTGCTTCCTCGTTACCAGCTTCTTCAGCGTCCTGTCCAAACCGGATCTCAAGCCGCCACGGGAAAATCGGAGTGGGAGGTTGTGAAGAAGGTTCCGAGTTTAACACCCAGTGATGGAGCCTCGAGAGCAGATTCCGGTATACGTTTTGGATGAGGGGCAAGAAGATGGTCGCGACAATTGGCGCCGGAGGCCAACTCACCAACGGTGGCAAAGGGTGAACAAGCGGAACCGCTCGTTGAATTCGTAACCACGTTTGAGGGTCAAGTCTCTTTTCGCGCACAGGTAGTGTAGTTGGCCAGGCAAGGAACAGTGGAACGGTGGGTGACACGGTGCCCCGCCACAAGGCGGTTCGGGACAGAACGAGGCTGAAAGGGATTAGGGGAAGGTTCAAGTATGCGTGCCATGGCCAATTGGTTGGGTCTTCGGTGAGGATGAGATCAAAGCTACGATGATTCAGTCGGCGACTCTTGAAGTCCCCCCCCCCCCCTCATGAACTCACATCTCCTGACCCAAAAACTCGCGGACTGCCCAAGCTCCATAAGACGTGCTCATCAGGTAGATACCTGCGTTTCAAGCAAGGGGATACGTTAGGGTGACGCATGTTCGGTCAGATTGAAAGAAGCAAACTCACACGTTCCAAACGTGAAGATAGTGGTCCCCATTCCAACCACCGTGGCAACTTTCCCCGTGCTCGTCAAGATCTTATTCAGCTTGTTCAAAAACCTCAGCATCGGGGGGTTGTCGCTCTCTATCTCGTAGTCGGCACCACACTGCGGGCATTTGAAGGCTTTCTCCGCCCGTGTCTGGGTTTCTTGGGAGCTTTGGATCCAGTGAAGCAGACAGGACTCTAGCAGCATGCGGAACAAAGGGGTGTTAGGCCTGGTTCTGAAAGCGAACAGGGACGCGGTGGCGTACCATGAGCGATAAGAGTGCATCGACATGGGTGTGTCCACTTGGTTTTCGTCTGCACAGGAACTACACGTCGTCAGGTCAGCACTCCGACTCATGCTTAGGCCACACACCATCGTATCGTTCCTCCTCTCTACAGATGTAGCACATCTTGACCTATTATGTCCCAATGAGCAGCGTTCACCAGTGCGTCTTTGGACATCCCGTTCTCACCCTGAGGTCATCAACAGTCGGGACCCATAATGGTTCGCTCATCGCGTACCCGCCACTAGGTGGAGGTCAGGTGTTGGATAGGGAAAGGATGAGGAGGGTGAATTTCAACGGATACTGGGGCCTAGATTTCGAGCACGAGCACACCGCGTCCAAGTGGCTCCGGCTGTGACGTGTATTTCTCACGATCGCGATTGTTCCCGCTCCTGCTTCGAGGCTCGGACAATGACCCAGAGTGGTGTTACAAGCGAACACAAAGTGAAGAAAGGAATATGGAGCTTTCTACACCAGAAATACAGTCAATTCGTAGTCTAGTCAACCTCCAATACAGTTCCTCGTTGAACACTCCCCCATCCTGCGAATAAAGGGGTGAGCGGCATTCAGATAGCGGACCAAGCGAGGTCCTCACCAACTAGTCGCCAATGCTTTTCGATCCTCCTCGACAACGCAACCTTCTCCCCGATCTCCGTGCAGGCCGGAGACGTCAACTGGATCTTCGCTAGATCAGCTTTCACACTCAAAACACGTCCCCCTGTCGACGTCGAACCGATGTTGATGAGCAGTAACTCGTTCTTCGCGAGCTTTGACACCTTGGTCTGTTTCTTGTCCTCCGTTTTTACCCCCAGTAACCTACGCAACAAGAATAGACTGATCTCCAGTTCTGAACATCGACCGCAATCGGTCAACAGAGGTACAAGCAACGGGAGATATTTCACACACCAGTAAAGATCTTTGGAAGTTTTCCAACAGCACCGAGCACCTGACCGACCAGGCGATCTGCACGACAGAGAGTGGGGTCGATCTTGGTTCCAACGCCAATAAGTCCACCCGGGACAGCAAACTGAAGATGGTTGCCCTCGGCATGTAGCGAGACGATTCGGCTAAAGATGGGTTTGCATTTGTTCCTGCCTTGTGCGTCCTTCGTGACGATGCCGGGTCGAATCTCAACCTCCTGGCCGAGCCGCAGAACACCGGTGAGGATGGAGCCACCAGCAACACCACCTTTCAGGTCGTCAACTTCAGCACCTGGTTTGTTGACGTCGAATGAACGGATGACGATCAGCCGTGGGTCTGAGGTAAAGTCCCGTACTGGTACAGGGATCGTTTTCACGATGTACTCGTTTACAGCATCGATGTTGTATTTCAGTTGTGCCGAGATGGGGACGATGGGAGAGGACTCGGCGACGGTTCCTTATCGAATGGTAAACAAGTGGACAGAGATATCCCCGATAAAATCGAGCCAACCTTTCACGAAAGCGGAAATCTCTTTTTGGTGTTCTAGAGCCTGGGCCTCCTTGATGAGATCGACCTTGTTCTGGAGAATAATGATGTTTTCAAGTTTCATGATTTCGACGGCGGCAAGGTGTTCTGATGTCTGTGGTTGGGGGCACGTCTCGTTTCCGGCGATCAGCAATAGGGCAGCGTCCATGACGGCAGCACCGTTCAACATCGTGGCCATCAGAATGTCGTGTCCAGGGCAGTCAACGAAGGATACATGTCGGACCAGCTTCATCCTGACTCCGCATCCCGGTCGCTCGCATGGAGGGTTGTCTTCCTTGTCGGAACGATAGGATCGGTAGCACCCTGGTCGCGGGCAAGCGGAGTTTTCGCATTTGTAGATCTAATACGATAATCAGGACGCCAGTGGCATGAATGAGAGGATGAGACACTCGTGCCTTAGCGTTGGCATAACCAAGCTTGATTGTAATGTTCCTGACGAGCTCGTTCTTAAATCTGACGGTCATGACACCAGAGATGGCTTTCACGACGGTCGATTTTCCGTGGGCGACATGTCCGATTGTGCCTGATCCACGAAGTAGGTTAACGATGGAACTACGAGAGATCCGCCGGTTTAGCCAGCAAACGCGAAGCATACCTAGATTAATCGTGGCCTAGCCCACCGTAGTCAATCAGCCATAATTCCCAAGCCACAGAAGTTTTGCAGCGAACGTACCTGTTTCGAAATTACCTCCGGCGAGAGTGCTGTCAGCTTCGTAATGTCTATATCAATGAGGGGGATTTCCTCTTCCTCCTCAACTTCAGAGTCGGATTCGTCGGAGTGGTGCTGATGCGTCTCGTCTCCAGGCATGATGGTGTTGAATGTTGTGGAATTTCCGAGATTATCTTTTGATCTCTTTACTCGTTTCCTTGTTGGTTCCCAATTTGGTATACTAAATTCCCACGGTTTGTTCTGCCCTTTATATACCTGTTCTACTTTGTCTTGCTGCTCCTCAGCTTGTTTCTTTCATCTGAGGA
>Ga0307517_10013680_pt1 | contig 10991 bp, 7 predicted proteins | sample 23_EM_MG_FD_194515 | JGI IMG/M metagenome (GOLD analysis project Ga0307517, IMG submission 194515) | Populus trichocarpa ectomycorrhiza microbial communities from riparian zone in the Pacific Northwest, United States - 23_EM | ecosystem: Host-associated > Plants > Roots > Unclassified | place... | reverse complement strand
TGTTTTATTTTCTTTCTTTTTTGTTTTTTCATAATTGTTTTTATCGTTTTTTTTTCTATTGAGCTGGTTGAGATTTTTTTTAATGATTTTTTTTTCAGAATTATCTTTTTCGATTTTATTTTTTTCATATTGAGCTGATTGAGAATTTAACTTTGTAGTTCTTTAAAACACTGTGGATTGCTACAATGTTTCTCCACATAATTTTTGCCTTGATACAGTGTTTCCCCACATGTTTTTTTTATCGATTTTTTTAAAAAATTGTCTTTATCGAATTTATTTTTTTCATACTGAGCTGGTTGAAAATTTAGCTTTGCAGTTTTTTTTCTTTAAAACACCGTTGATTGCTACAATGTTTTCCCACGTGATTTTTTTGTTATGATTTTTTTCAAAATTGTCTTTATCGATTTTATTGTTTTTAATATTGAGCTGGTTGAAAATTACAACTGCAGATTTCCTCATGAAATACTATAGATTGCTATAGTTTTTCCCTGCATGGTTCTTTTTTCCTTTTGTTTTTTTGTGATATTTTCTAAAATTTTCTTTGTTGATTTTATTTTGTTAATATTGAGCTGGTTTAGAATTACAATTGTATATTTCCTCACAAAACACCATAAATTGCTACAATATTTTCCTAGATGATTTTAATATTGAGCTGATTGAGAATTTAGCTTTAACTTCCCCCACATGTTTTTTTGCTTTTTTTTTTCCTAAAATTGTCTTCTTCTTCTTTTCATTTTTTTTTCTGTTTTTTTTTTTTTTAGAATTGTGTTTGTTGATTTTATTTTTTTGATATTGAGTTGGTTGAGAATTTAGCTTTATAGTTTTTTTCTTTAAAGCACTGTGGATTGCTACAGTATTTCCCCACATGGTTTTTTTTTTCTTTTTTTATGATTTTTTTTCTAGAATTGTCTTTGTCAATTTTATTTGTTTCATATTGAGCTAGTTGAGAATTTAGTTTCGTAGTTTTTTTCTTTAAAACACCGTGGAGTGTGGATTGCTACAGTGTTCCCCCACATAATTTTTTCCAAAATTATTTTTCTCTATTTTATTATTTTTAATATTGAGCTGGTTGAGAATTGCAATTTTAGATTTCCTCATGAAATACTGTGGATTTCTACAATGTTTCCCTGCTTTGTTTTTTTTTCCTTTTATTTTTTTTTATGATTTTTATCAAAATTATCCTTATTGATTTTATTTTTTAATATTAAGCTGGTTAAGAATTCATCTTCGTAGTTTTTTCCTTAAAATATTATAGATTGCAACAATTTTTCTCCATATGATTTTTTTCACAAATCCACGACAGCGCACAAGCATGCCATAAGCCCGCGGCATCGCGCGGGCATGACATCTAGTTAATTATTATCCATTGTTGTATTCAATATTAAAAATAATTAGTTTGTATTTTTGATATAATTAAAAATAATTATTATCCCATGGCATCGCGCGGGCATTCAATATTAATGTATTTTTAATTTAAATAATAATATATGACTTAATCAGGTGTGCTAGGACATTTATGTATTTTTCTTTTGGTTTTTCGGGTAATTATCGAATTGAAAGAGGGGTTGTTGCGTCTTTTACCAGTTATATATTGTTATTTAAATTATTAAACTAGAGGCGTGCGGGGCTCTAAAGAATTTATGGCATCTCGTGTAGCTAAGATATGTGGCCAAATGGTGGCTTCCAAGGTAGCGATAAAATCCTTGAATCCTCTCAGCGGTGCCTCCATGACCAGGCGATGCGTATTTCTTCTCCGCCTCTAGTTTGTTATCAACAACCATTTCTTTTTTCTCTCATTCTCTCTCTTTACCTAGGGAAACGTGTTGTCCATGAAAAAAATTAGTGCAGCGTTTTAATTAATTTTGTCTTCATATTTGATATCTAGTCTTTTAATTAGTATTGTTTTATTTGAAATAATTCATCCTAGTGATTTTTTTTTATCTTTGAAATTTGGTCCTTACAAAATTCAATGCATCCCTTCAATTACTTGTTTTTTCTATTCATATTTCAACCCTAGTCTTTTGATTAGTATTTTTCTTATTTAAAATAATTTATAAAATTAGATTGTTTTTTAATTTCACCTCGTGGATTTTTTTCATATGTTTAATTTGGTCTCCATTCTTTTGATTATATTTAAAATGATTTATATAATTAGTTTGTTTTTTGATTTTATTCTCCTTGGGTTTTCCCCTATTGAATCTTTAAACTTTTATTTTTTTTTCTAGTTTGATTGTATTTTATAATGTCATCATTCAACATTAAATTTGTTTTATGTTGAACTTCTTGATTAAGTCAGGTAAAGAGTTCAACAAATTACGAACTTGAGATATTAATTTGTGGTTAGGGTGTTCTCCCGGGGTTTTTTTAGTTTTTTTCATTCATTTTTTAATATTTTTTTTTTGTTTCATCATCCAATATTTTTTCCACTTTTGATGAGATTTTTCTGACTTTTTAAGAGTAACACGAATTGCATGGAGGTTTTTTCTTTTTTCTTTTCTAAATCTACCTATTTTAAAAGGAAATCTTTTAAATTATAATAAATTAATTTATTTTATCATTCAATATTAAATTGACATGTTATTGCCTCGGTTTTGTTTTTGTGCTCTTTATTAGATCTTGTTATCTTAAAAATATTTTTTAATTAAATTAATTTATCTAAACCTTAAACATTAAAACTTGTTTTATATTGAGGTTTCAAGGGATTGATTTGGGTCTAGAAGGTTGACTTGGACTTGCTTTGTTTCCCCTCATTTTTTAATTTATTTTTGTTTCATCCTCGTATTGTTTTCTGAGTTTTCCCCTACTTTTTATAGGTTTTTCCATTTGTTTTGAAAAAAATATGTGTTACCAAGATTTTTTTTTCATGCGTTGTCCAATTTATTTATTTTATGAGAATTTTTACTTTTAAATTAAATATAAGCATAGAATGTTTTTCGTGCTTTGTTTCAATTTCATTTAAAAATTAGGCCCGACCTAAACCTTGAATCTTCTGGATCACATGTCAACCCTTTAGGTCAATTATACCTTTAAAACAATGTATTTTAATTTTAATTTTGATTTTTTTCAAAATAATTCCTCACTTTCTTGGTTTTTATTTTTGTTTTTGGATTATTTTATGAAGTTGTGGCCAAAGAAATTTTTAGTCCTGCCCTTCAATTCAATATTTGATAATATTTGAGATTTTGATCCTTAATGTTTTGATTTTTAATTTTTATTGCTTGTTTTTTTATTAAATTTTAATTTATTTTTAATTTCATCGATTGTGCTAATATTTTTTTTGATTTTATCTTTTATTATTTTGATTATTAAAAATTGATAATTATTTTTTGTTGAATTTTTTTTAATTATATAGAGTCATTAATGTTTTTATTTAAATACTCTTGCACCCCTTTTTTCACGCTTTAAAAAAATTGATCCGCCCGCAACGAACACTGGCAAGCTACCTAGTGAATCACTAATATCCATTTTACATTTCTGCTTTCCTGTTTCAAAAACGCCAAAACGCAAAGCAGCCACTATCTCCACTCTCTCCTCTCCGAATGAGCTAGGGTTTATCGTTTTTCGTATTCCGTTTCCATAATCAGGTACATTGCTGTCACCTTACCTCACCAATCAATCAATAATGCTCGCCGTCTTCTTGATCATCATCGTTTGAGGAATTCGATGATCGTTAAATTTTGGGGATTTTTTTTTTGTTTTTACACTAATTAAATTGGCTATTCCTTAGTATCTGCATGTGCATTTGAGTTTTAGATCAAATTAGGAAAAAGAAACCTAATTAGAAATGTAATTATTGAGTTTTTCTTGCGATTTTTTTTAGGTATCCGATGGCTCCTAACCCGAGAGTGGTGAACGCGTTCAGGGCGATGAGAGCGATTGGAATAACAGAGAAGCAAGTTAAGCCTGTATTGAAGAAGATGCTGAAGCTCTATGACAAAAATTGGGAGCTTATAGAGGAGGAAAATTATAGAGCTCTTGCGGATGCTATCTTTGAAGAGGAGGAGGCTAAGGTGCATTTCTTTTATTTATTTATTCTCTGTTTTTTTGTTTTATTTTAATATTGTGACTGTGTGTTTGATATTTGTTTCGAATTCAGGTTCCGGAAGAGAAGGATGAGGCTGCTGTGAGTGATTTATTTGTTTTGCTGGTAATGTTGTGTTGTTTGCCTGTATCTTCTGAAGTGGATATTGGCTGTTTTGGTTTGCAGGAGGGGACTTTGGAGGAAGAAACTTTGGCATCTAGTGAACCTGAGTTGCCATTAAAGCGGCTGCGAAGAGGGCAAGATGGGCAAGTTTCTGGATCTCCTAGTGACATTGAGGCTGGATTGGGTGGAAGCCCTTTTAAGAAGAGTAAAGTTGAGGGGAAGGGACTGGCTGGTGAAACATCGGAGCAGCAGTCATCGGACATGAGAATTTCACAACCGAAGCCAATTGCAATTTGGAGTCCTAATAGAAACACAAGTTCACAAACTGTTTCTCCTCGTCGTTTGGCAGTGCTGGAACACTCTAAGCAGCGTTCCAATGAGGGAAAAGATCCTTTATTATCCGAGGCTACTGCACAACAGAAAAGACCTAATTTAAAAGGATCGTCACAAGCAGTTCACCTTAAAGACCCCATAGTTCAGCAAGGCATTGTTCTTTCACCCAAACAAAAAATGCCTCTTATCAGGCCTAAAGATGAGCCATTTACTGATGATGTGCCTTTTGATAACGCACCACAACCTATCGCAATAATCCGACCAGGTAAATTGATTCAATCATTGGGGCAAAGGAATCGGGGAGTGTTGTTTGTAACCATAAATGATGAAGTTTTTTTTCTCTCTCTAAGTTTTTATTTTGAATATCAAAATTGCAATTAATGTCTTTCTTATTATTTTGTTTCTTCTTATGTAAAGGATTTTAATGTCGACATGGCAATTAGTGCTTTTCCTGTGGGCTGATTTTGGTTTCTTCAACCTTCACAGATTGTGCAAGTAAAGAACAATATTTTAATCAGAGAGTTTCTTCACTCAAACAGCATCGACAAGAACGTCCAGCATCCCAAGTTTTAGCTGGTGAAGGTAGGGAAGAGAACCTTCCAGTCCCATCAAGTCTGACAAGAGACAGCCGTGAACTTGCAACCATTCCAGAGGAAGCTCAGGCTAACTTAGAGATCGCCACCTCAGCAATGGGAGAGGTGAAGATTTCTCTGAGCTGCAACTCTTTGCTTGGAAGACCAAATTTTCATATGCCTAGTCAAGATGAACTTCTGAAATCAATGCAGGAGAAATGTCTCCGATCTTACAAAATCATCGATCCAAACTTTTCTGTCATGCAAATACTGAAAGATATGTGTGAATGCTTCTTGGACTTGGCAACTGATTCCTCTCATGAATCGCAGGAAAGGATATTGAATGTAACTCCAGCTCTTGATCTATTGAAGAAATCTGCTGGTGTTGGTGCCATTAAACAAAATGACCGTATACAAGCCTATTTTGCAAACAGATCAGTTGATGCCTGTTGCTTTGATGGGATGGCCGCTCTTCAAATTCCAAGACCACTACAACTTTCGAATGGCTTGGAGGTCATGCAGTCAAGTGAAGAGGTTATTGTGAATGGGTGTTCTGGAAGTGGCAAAGAAAAGGAATTTGAAGATGCTGAGTATGGTAGTTTGATTGTGGTTCCACAGCATCAATTGACTGCTGATGAGTTTAGGTTCCTTAATTACCATTCTGACATTACCAAGGGAGAAGAAATGTTTGAGATTCCATGGTCGAATGAAGTAAACAGCGAGTTTCCCCCAGTTTTTAACTACATACCCCGAAATTTGATTTTTCAAAATGCATATGTCAACTTCTCTCTCTCACAAATTAGGGCTGAAAATTGTTGCTCGGCTTGTATTGGTAATTGTTTGTCGTCATCTACGCCTTGTGTTTGCTCCAGCGACAGTGAGCATGGTTTTGCATATACTTTAGAAGGCCTTGTCAAAGAGGACTTCTTAGAAGATTGTATCTCTCTAACTCGGAATCCTCAAAGACAATTTCTTTTTTACTGTAGAGATTGCCCACTGGAAAGATCAAAAAATGATGAGATGTTGGAACCATGCAAGGGTCACTTGAAGAGGAAATATATTAAAGAATGTTGGAGCAAATGTGGCTGCCACAAACAGTGTGGAAATAGAGTCGTGCAGCGAGGTATAATGTGCAAGTTGCAGGTATGAGTAGAATATGCTACTGCATTTTTGGCCAGCTAGTTATTATGGCATGGGCTTTGCACGTGGGAAATTTATATTATTATGAAAAAGTTAAGGTTTAGTTTAAGAATAATTAATCAAATTATGCTAATTATGATTGGAAAAAAATTATTTGAAACATTTTTCCAGTTTTAGCTAAACCTACATGTTGTTGACCTTTTATTTTAAATTTTTTATGGAATAATAAAATAGTTCATTATCCCTATTAATTAATTAAACAACTAAAATCATATCCTTGAAAAAAAAAGGGGCTCAAATCTACTCGATTCCTTTTAGTAGCATTTTTTTTTTGTATATTTTTTATTTTTCTCTAGCTATGGTTTATCTAGCTATGAAATTTTTTTGTATTATTATTTGGTTTGCTAGGGTTTTGCACAACACACTATTAGTTTAAATATGGAAGGGCAATAAAGTTTAGTAAAGTTTAATATAGATAAATTATTTAATGGACATGTTATTGTTTAAAAAGACAAAGTAAATACATGAATTAGTAAAATTTGTTTAGTTATAACAGGTTGTATTAGCTAGGTAACTACAAGGTAGTTTTTGTTTTTAAAGAAACAAACAGCAATCTTGTTGAGTGAGTATTTTGTTAGTCTTATAGTTTAGTTAAAAATTGAATGCCATCACAAAAATATAGAAGTGTAATAGAGGTCATAAAATCATAAGTAAATAAATAAAGGGTATGTAATTCTTCACATGAGAAAAAGATTAATGGTATTTTAGTCAAATCAAGTGTTTCAACAGAGTTCATACTTATATATACAATTATTGATTTATGGTTCCTAATATAAGAAATACGATCATATAAATTGTTCCTTGAGTATTCTTTACGATGTCTTGTTTTTTCACAATTTTTTCTCATTGCTAATTTTTTGTGTGCGTCAGGTTTTCTTTACTCCTGAAGGAAAGGGGTGGGGTCTCAGAACTCTAGAATTGCTACCAAAAGGTACATTTGTATGTGAGTATGTAGGGGAGATCCTAACCAACAAGGAGTTCTACGAGAGGAAGATGCAAAGGGCAACTAGCAACAAAACTGAAAAGCATGCCTATCCAGCTGTACTTGATGCAGATTGGTGCTTGAAAGGAGTTGTAAATGATGAAGAAGCTCTGTGCTTGGATGCGACATTTTATGGAAATGTTGCTAGGTTTATCAACCACAGGTAAGACTGTATATCTGATGCATATTGCTTTGAGCAGTTGATCTCCCATAGACTTTTTTTCTTTCTTTTCTTTTTGAACTTTTCAGTTGGTTTTCCTTATTTCACATGCACCGGAAAAATTCTTAATTTCTATCAGAAAAAGAAAAGAGAAAAATGATGATATGAAGTTTCAGCCCTACATAAGTAATCTTCCCTGTGCTGGTGATCAGAGAGTTGATGCATTCTGATAAATGTTCTTTTGATTTTGTTAGATGTCTCGATGCTAACATGATCGAGATCCCGGTGAAGATTGAGACCCCTGATCATCATTATTATCATGTATGGATGCTTCATTTGGATTCTTATTACCATGTATATATTGAACATACAATTATATTCTCAATGACAGTACTTCTCTCATAGGATTAATTTTCATGCAGCTTGCTTTCTTCACGACTAGAGAAGTGAATGCTTCGGAAGAGTTAACCTGGGTGAGCAATGTCACTCGAGTTTATGAATTTTTTCCATGTTTTTGCTTAGTTATGTAAGCATCGTTGCTCTGATGCTTTCCAATGAGGAGGCATGGTTGGCATTACACTGTTTTACGGTAAGTTATATTGTGTTGCAACATTGTAGTCGTTGTTTGTGAGAAATAATATCAGTTCCTTTACTGCTGCTGAAATTACAAAGATGGTATGTCTAAATGTTTGTTTTCTTTAGTGATCGAGAGCTTTATTTATTGTAGCTATGACATTTGCAATTGGAAATTCTATATACTACTTGTTTTTGTTATACTTAGTTAGCAGTTCACATCATGCCGTGTTCCATGCTCTTCAATTTTAAATTTTTTATCATGTGCAATCTTTCTATGGTTTTAAAAATTGGTGTCTGACATGTCTGCAGGATTATGGCATTGATTTTGATGATACTGATCAACCTGTGGAGTTATTCCATTGCCGATGTGGCAGCAAGTTCTGCAGGAACATGAAACGTTCAAGTAGTAAGCTTATTCTAAATCTTTTTGAGGCATGAGTTGAGCAATGTGAACTATTTTGACCTCTTTACTTTTTAGTGATATTGAGATGCAATCTCCGAGCATGTGCCCTTTTGACGTCTCCAAGCTTTCCTTGGAAGCTGTATTGTTCGTTATGTTTATGATAAAAAACCTATGGTTTTCAGGTCTCAAGGATAGCCTATTATGGTTTTCAGGTCTCAAGGATAGCCTAGTAATAGGCGCTGGTGTTTGGTCATATATCTTTGAGTTGGCAATTAATTTTAGTTTAGATAGTGATGCAGGTTTTTTCAAACCATTCACTGATCACATATGGTGTTCGCATTTGAGATTTCTTAGGGATATATTTAGCTGATATTTTCCAGGATGGAATAGCACTTCTATTAGAATTTTATTTTTTCCTTCAATTTTACTTCTGTATCTCTTCTTCCTTCTTAATCAAAATTCGTTTTGTTCTCCAACCAGAATATTTTTAAAGTGGCTTCTGCTCCTCTTGCTTTCCCATATATGCTGTTGTCAGTTAATGAACACGTGGATTGAAGTTATCAAAAGAAATTATTATTGTTAAGAACTCTGATGTCCCATACATCCTCTACATTATATTTCAGAGAGGTGTGTGTCGGTGATGTCCACATATCTTGGCAGCCCGATAATATACATCCTAGATTTTCTAGTTTCAAATAATTTCTTTTGCATGGCTTATTTGCCCTATTTCCTGTAATATTCTCCTATCAAGACTCAGGTTTGGGGAGCACAGAGTGCTGATATTTGGATGACTTTTTTCTTGTGATCCTGTTGCTTCCCGCCTTCTGTTCTTTTGGTATTCCTTTTCCTTCTAATGATATCACCTTTTGCACTGGGGCAGGATCTAATTCAGCAGCAAGATGATTGGGAGCGCGGATGACGAGACTGCTGATATTTTGTTAGAATCCCATCCATGACAAGGGAAGAAAGCTTTCAAGTGGACTTGCTTAATTTTTCTTGGTCCTACTGTAATCTTGTCAAAGTCATGTAATTATTTTGTTAAGCGAAGTGGTTTATCAGCAGCGGCCTTATAAATCTGGTTTTGGTTGCACAGATTGCATGATCTACCGTCTCTACCGTGGATTATGCATCTAAATCCTGGACATTTTGCTGCATTTTGGAGGAAGGGGGCCCTATGTCAGGTGTTTCCTGTGGATCTTTTTTTAGTTTTGCTGAAGTGTTTCTGTGGTGCAGGGGCAACAAAAACTGGGTCATGTATGTTGGTTGGTGTCTATTCCTATTATTGTACAGGTTTATGGCTGTCTTTGTAATCTGCTTTATCTGCTTTTGACTGCTTCCCGTCGATGTTGGGCAGCACGGTTTGGCCACCGGCTGCTATTTGGGTGGGCAGAAGATGCCATTCAGCGCAGCATGGCTTGTTTTTGCACAAGCTGCTGCTATTTGGCCTTGGCATCTACTCTGCTATTTGGAGTGAATTATATTTTAGTTCCTTAGTTTATCAAAACATATTAATTAATCCTAATAATTTTAGAAGCTACTAGATTAGGCACGCTCGCTCAGCGCAGCGGGTCGGATTAGACTTTTTTCAACCTGAAATAAAAAGTTCAGTGGAATTAGAAAAAAAATTAATTTTTAAAAAAAACATAAAAAAAATCTAGCCAACCTGGTTAAATATTTTGAACTTGTGACCTGAAAAGTTAATAAAATTCTAATTAATAAAATATAAAGAGATGAAATTGAAAAGACAAGTTTGAATAAAAATGATTAAAAACAAAAAAATGTAAATAAAAAAAGTAAAGACCATGAACTAAAATATTAGAGGGATACAATTGAAAAACAAATAAATTAAAAGGGTAATGTTAAATATAGAGGGATGTAATTGAAAAAGAAAATTTAATTTTATTAACAGAATATTTTAAAAAATAACAATAAAAAGTTGAGAATTAAAAAAGTGAAAAAAAATCGAAGGAGAGTTAAATTAAAAGAAAACTAAATCTAAAAGAAAAATCATTCAAAGGGTTGCTTCGAAAATAGCTCCTGGAACTGAATTAAAAAACTATAAATATTATACAAGTTTAATTAAATTTAACAATATTAAAATTTATTAATTATTTATCAGGTAATAATTTTGAATACCCATTCCTAGCCTAAAATATTAACCATTAAATTAAATTAAATCAAATAAAATACTATACCAGTAAATTACATATATACCGGTTGTTTTATTGTGTTTTTGCTGTTGCTAGAGGATTTAGTTTATTTATTTATAATTTTTATGTAATTATCATCCTTTAAGCAATTATTTATTAGTTTTGATACTATCAGGATTAGTTTCTTTATTTTTATAAACTACAATTACTAAATTGTAACTAACTCCTTGTATTGGTTGGATCAAAACGGCGTCGGTTGCAAATATTGCAAAACCCTAGGAGGCCTAGAAACTCAGTGATATATAATAGATAGAGCGTTACAATTTATTGCTGAAGGGGGACAGGCGGGTGCGCAGACGGAAGCGAAGAAGGCGATAAAAAATGTCGAAGCGAGGTAAAGCCACTGACCCTACCTTCTCCGAGTAATGTAACGACACGTCAATCACACCAAACGCTCTAACCTATTTCACT
>Ga0307517_10013679_pt1 | contig 10993 bp, 12 predicted proteins | sample 23_EM_MG_FD_194515 | JGI IMG/M metagenome (GOLD analysis project Ga0307517, IMG submission 194515) | Populus trichocarpa ectomycorrhiza microbial communities from riparian zone in the Pacific Northwest, United States - 23_EM | ecosystem: Host-associated > Plants > Roots > Unclassified | place... | reverse complement strand
CCCGGTTTGAATTCCTCGGTCATTCCGTCGGTAAAATCGTCTGTAAAAAATCCACGTCATCACACCATTGCAACTTTCCAAAAAAAACTATATAATCCGTCGGTGATACGGTCGATATATACCGACAGAATTGGAGACGAAATTATGTCCGTTGGTAAAAATTACCGACGAAAAAATTCTGTTGGTTTTCGCCGATTTTCTGGTAGTGAATATTTATTAAAAAAATCTCATCTTGAATGTTTATTTTGAGTAACTATATTTTTCCCAGTTATTTGAGTTGTATTTGGACTTGCAAAGTTGATTGGGTCATATCAGATCAATCTCCATACAATTTAAAAAACATTCTACTAAAAAAAATATTAATAATATCTGAATATTTTCTTACTTATTTTTTTTATCCTACCTACAATATATAGCACGTACCAAGTAACCATTAGTTTCCAAAAATTCAAGTTTAGCTAATTCAAGATAGCAATCTATATATACTTAATTTAGGTCCACAAGTTAATTCTCAAATTACTACTGATGGAATCCACCATTGAGCTCCCTCCCATAAAAGACTCAATCAATGGTGGATAGAATTTGGGGAAGTTTGAATTACCCTTACAGATTTAATTGTAATGCTTGCCCTCGAGGGGAAAAACTGATGTAGTTTCTTTGTTTAATAGCTAGGTCATACGGGCATTAGCGACTAGATATTTAATGCAATAAAATAATTCGTACGATCTAAAATACATTTTAATTTCTTGTTCTGGGATTGGGAAATGCAGGATCTCAAGAAGTGCAGCCCGCTAGTGAGAATAATGATAAGATATGTGACAATCATGAAGACTGCAGTACACGTCCTGCTCAAATCAAGTTGACCAAAGGTTTCACAGCCAAGGAGCATTGCAAAGGGCATACGGCGAGTTCTTTCTTCCTAAATTTAGAAAAAAAAAATTGTTTCCTTAAGAGAATCTGGAATTTACAAATATAAAAATGCTGCTGGCTGTTTTTAATTGAGAGATACTACACCTGGCAGGTGAATGTTGTGAAGGGTTTGAAGTTATATGACGACCTATTCACTGATTCTGAGCTGTCTAAGTTGACTGCTTTTGTCAACGAGCTCCGGGTTGCTGGCCAGAAGGGTGAACTCTCAGGTGACCGAACATAAATTTTAGCTGCATTCAGTTTTATAATAAAATGTGCCCTAAGGACATGCTAGGATCGTTTTGAATTTTTGCGAAAATTCTCATACACCGGCTGTTTCATCTTTTTTATCTAATGGCCGGAATGGGATAACCAACTGCTCTCTTAAAAGAACATGTTAAAAAGTTGGTTAAATATGCATTTCGAGTATGGAAAAGCATGTCTTTGCTAACAACCAAACTGAGTGAATCTACTTGCCTGTTGGATACAGGCGAGACTTTTATTTTATTCAACAAACGGATGCAGGGAAACAAGAGGGAGCTGCTTCAGCTTGGTGTTCCAATTTTCGGACACATAAAAGAGGAAGCTGCAAGAAACAGTCATCAAACATATACTATTTCTTTTCTTAACTGTGCAGAAAATTACATTGGAGCAACTTGTAATCGTGTGTTTTTAATTTTTCATAGGTAATATAGAGCCAATTCCAGCACTTCTCCAAGGTGTCATTGATCACCTGGTAATATAGGTCTTCTATCTTGTTCTGAATCATCACGTTCTCAGTATGGAGATTATGGTGAGAAAGGTAGTCGGAGATATATAATGCTTTTTCTGATGTAGGAGGAATATTCGCAACCTTTTCTAAAACCACCTCATTTAGACCAACCAATCTCTACTCTTATCCTCTCAGAATCAACAATGGCCTTTGGCCGTATTCTTGGGAGTGATAGTGATGGGAATTACAGAGGATCGCTCTCCCTTTTGCTGAAAAATGGGTACATATCCTAAACTTGTACAAACAGTTTGACATTTGTCAGTTACATATTGATTAGCCTCGAACTCATAATATGGAGATTCAGGAATGACATTTTGATAAAACATAAGCAACTTCATAAGCAAAGTTACTCCAAAGAATGCTTACTCCAACTTCATAAGCATAGAAGGTACATCATGATGCAATAGCTTTTCTTTTTCCTATGTCACAACGCATGGTGTCACCTAACTTTATCGTGGTTTAGGCTTCTGGTTTCTGGAAATATGTTGTCATTTCTGTTAATTAGAAAAGGTGCTGGTTCAAAATAACATGCATTTGTTTCCTTCTCTGAACTCGTGTTGATTATTCATTCAAATTAATCCGAACCTTAGAAACTTAAGAAGTCTTGGTGTTTCTAAGTTTTGTTAGTAACCAGGCTCTTTATATATATGCTCTCAAATCTCAATGCCTCTCATAAAGTCCATCAGTAACCTCTGCCTTAGCTCTTCACTTTATTGTGAACTCATTTGAGTGTCTTGCTCCAATCTTAAACAAATTTGCTAATTGCCATCAGTATGTGCTAATGGACAAACGGACAAGTTTGGATCATGAAATGAATTTTTTGGAAATATTGCAGGTCGCTTTTAGTGATGAGGGGTGTAGAAGATCAAGTAATGGTTACTGAATTCAAGGGTGAAGATACTGATCCACCCGCGAATGCAGTAACAGGAACTGCAAAGGATCACACCAAACAATCCTATGAAGATCAGGAATCTGATCCACCCGTGATTGCAGCAGCAGCAGATAAATGATTTGAAGATATGATCCTATGCATTCAAAATCAACAGCTGTTACCAGCTACACCAATATATACGTTAGAAGCTGTTAATGTAATACTTTATATATATATATATATATATATATATATATATATATATATTATAGGATATGTACAGAACTTAACTAGTGAGAAGAAGTGTAATTCTGAAATACACGATTTGTTTGTATTTTCCTATATGGTATCAGAGCCTCAAAAGACTAACGTCTAAATGTCTTCCTCAAATTCTCCTGCAACTCCACCCCACTCTTTTGTCATCTCCATGCCTTCTGTTGCTACTGTCAAACTCAACCATGACAACTTCCTTCTCTGGAAAGCACAGCTTGTACCATATTTCAGAGGACAAGATCTCTTCGGTTATATAGATGGTAGCATTTCCAAACCACCTAAAATCATCTCTGTTACTCACCCTGAAACTTCTGTTGTCTCTGAACGTCTAAACCCAGCCTACTCTCAATGGGTTCGTCAGGATAATCTCATTCTCAGCACTCTTATGACTTCTCTGTCTGAGCCAATTCTTGCTCAAGTTGTAACTTATACATCTTCCAAGGTTGTATGGAATGCGTTGGATGATACCTTCTCCTCTCGGTCTCGTGCGCGCATTCTGCAAATCCGCACACAACTTGCAACTGCAACAAAAGGAAGCAAGACAACCACTGATTACTTCCATTACATCAAAAGACTCACTGATGAATTAGCTGTTGCTGGACAACCACTGAATTATGATGATATTATAACATATATTCTTGCAGGACTCAGCCATAAATATGACAGCTTTGTGGCCTCCATATCAGCACGTACTGATGACATTACTCTTGAGGAAATTTATTCTTTATTACTGACTTCTGAAGCTCGCCTGTCAAGGCATCAACTCACCCCTGTCATCCAGCAACCTTCTGCCAATATTGCATATCGACAATACAACCCTCCAAGGCGTGGTGGTTTTCGTGACAGGGGGCGTGCTAATCGTGGTGGTTATAATTCCAGCAACAAGAATCATGATCAACCATCTGTTGTTTGCCAGATATGTGGTAAGATCGGACACTCTGCTAAGAAATGCTATTTTCGTTTTGATTTATCTTACCAGGAAGCACCTCCTCTACCAACAAAACACGGCTTGGTCGCTATACATAATAAGTCCAACCATACATGGGACTCTGCATGGCATGCAGATACAGGAGCCACACATCATTTTACCAATGATGTTAATAATTTGACTCTTCAGCAATCCGACTATGCTGGTGCAAACAGTGTGCAAGTTGGAAATGGCCAAGGTTTGCAAATCTCAAAAACTGGGACTTCCAAAATTTCCACTCCCTCTTCTACCTTTGTTCTTAATAATGTTCTTCTTGTTCCTGAAATACATAAAAATCTACTGTCAGTGCACCAGTTTTGTGTTGACAATAACGTGTATTTTGAGTTTCACTCATATTATTTTCTTGTGAAGGATTACTCGGGGAATGTCCTTCATCGAGGCTATCTTCATGATGAACTCTATCAATTCACCAATAATTCCAGTCTTCCTCAAGCCTTTTCTTGTGTTCGTTCCTATAAGTGGCATCGTAGATTTGGCCATGCCTCTGCTCTAGTGGTCAATTAAGTTTTATCCCTACTTTCTTTTCCCGTAGAGAAAAATAAAACACACAATGTGTGCCCTGAATGTCAAATGGAAAAAAGCCATGATTTGCCTTTTAAAAATTCTGCTTCTATTTTGTTGCACCCTTTGGATTTAATTTTCACTGATGTGTGGGGACCTGCATCAGTGCCTTCCACAACCGGTGCTAAATATTATGTTAGCTTTCTTGATGATTATTCCAAGTTTCTTTGGTTATTTCCTATTCAACTTAAATCTGATGTTGAACATGTCTTTTTAAATTTTCAGACCTATGTTGAAAAACAGTTTGACAGGAAAATAAAAGCAATTCAATCAGACTGGGGTGAGGAGTATCAATGACTAAACACTTATTTTCACCAAAATGGTATTAATCATCGCCTAGCTTGCCCACACACTCACCAACAAAATAGCTATATTGAACGCAAACATCGACACATTGTCGAAGTTGGTTTGAGCTTGTTAGCTCATTCGCATTTACCTATGATATATTAGGAATATGCGTTTCAAACCGCTACCTATATCATAAACAGACTTCCAACACTTGTTTTACACCACAAGTCTCCCTTTGAAATTCTTCATAATAGGATCCCTGATTATCGTTTTCTGCGTGTGTTTGGTTGTGCCTGCTGGCCAAACTTAAGACCATATAACAGAAATAAACTCAATTTCAGATCCAAAACCTGTATTTTCATTGGTTATAGTCTTTGTCATCAAGGGTACAAATGTCTAGATCTCTCTATGGGTAAAATCTATGTTTCTCGCAATGTTATATTCGATGAAACTCACAAACCATTGTCTCCGTGAGTGATAAACTTTCTCCTTCCACGTCTGTTTCTCTTCCTCACCAAATCACTGTGCCACAATTCCCATGTCCCATAGAGTTGCAACCTAACCATATTACTACATGCACACCACCTGCACCTCTTATGTTGATTCCTGCAGAAACAGATCAGGCTCCGCCTCCAACACACTCTACAGAAACAGAACCAGCTCTGTCTACCACTGTTTCTCCAGCTACGACTCCAGTTCCACATGCTGATACACTGCCTGTTCCTACCAACATTCACTATATGGTCACAAGGTCCAAAAATAATATTCATCGCCCTAGACAATCAAGTGATGACTTCATTCGCTATCCATTACCGAAAGCATTAACAGCAGCACTTGTTCCCACAACAATAGAACCAACATCATACAATCAAGCCTCCAAATCTGTGCATTGGCGAGAGGCCATGAATCAAGAATTCTTAGCATTAATTCATAATGGCACCTGGTCTTTGGTCTCACCTCCCACACATGCAAATATTGTTGGATGCCGATGGATTTACAAAATCAAAAGAAAGGCAGATGGAGCTATTGAGCGTTATAAGGCTCGCTTAGTAGCTAAAGGATTTCACCAGCAAGAGGGGGTTGATTTCTCTGAAACATTCAGCCCAGTCATCAAACATGCCACCATTCGGTTAGTCATTTCTATTGCAGTAACATATAAATGGCCTATCAAATAGTTGGATGTGCAAAATGCTTTCTTGCATGGTGACTTGCATGAAAATGTGTTTATGATTCAACCACAAGGCTATGTTCATCCTCAGTATCCCAACCATGTGTGCAAACTGCACAAATCACTTTATGGTTTACGCCAAGCTCCTTGCTCTTGGTTCTCCAAACTTTCAACCAAGCTCCTGTCCGTGGGGTTCAGTGAAAGTAAGGCAGATACATCTCTCTTCATGCTACAGAAATTTAATTATGTGATCTACATTCTTTTCTATGTTGATGATATATTAATTACTGGCTCAAGTGCATCTGTCATCAACAATATCATTCATTATCTACAAACCACCTTTGTTGTCAAAGATTTAGGTAGTCTCACTTATTTTCTTGGTGTTGAAGCACTTTGGTGCACAGATGGCATGTACTTGACTCAACGCAAATATATTGCTGATTTGCTTAAAAGAAGCAAGATGGAGAATGCTAAACCCTGCACCAGTCCAATGGCCTCCAACTGTCGACTTACTTCTACTGATGGTACTCCATTTGAAGACATCAGCCTTTATCGCAGTATAGTATGTAGTATGTAGTATTTGGCTTTTACAAGACCTGATTTAGCATTTGTTGTTCATAAAGTGAGCAAGTTTATGCACAATCCTCTGGACACTCATTGGCTGGCTGTCAAGCGTATCCTTCGCTACCTCAAGCACTCTATTTCAACAGGTTTGTTCATCACCGGCAATGTTAATTTCACCTTCCAGGCATTCTCTGATTCTGACTGGGCCGTCGACAGAGATGATCGCAGATCAGTTGGTGTTTACTGTATTTACATGGGTTCCAACTTAGTTTCTTGGAGTTGCAAACAACAACCTACAGTAGCACGCAGCAGCACAGAAGCTGAGTACAAAGCAATTGCCAATGCTGCTGCAGAACTCATCTGGTTTAAATCCATACTTCGTGAACTAGGTCTGCCCCCGCGGCATAGCCCAACTTTGTGGTGTGATAATATTGGTGCAACTTACCTCACGTCCAATCCTAAATTTCATGCAAGAACCAAACACATCGAGATTGATGTTCATTTCGTCCGTGACCAAGTTTACAACAAAGAACTTGTGGTTCAATTTATCTCCAGCAAAGATCAGTTAGCCGACGCACTTACCAAGCCTTTGCCACCAATTAAATTCAGAGAGGTTCAACGCAATCTGAATGTTCGTGACCTACCCTCCAGATTGAGGGGGCGTGTAGAAGATCAAGTAATGGTTACTGAATTCAAGGGTGAAGATACTAATCCACCCGCGAATGCAATAACAGGAACTGCAAAGGATCACACCAAACAATCCTATGAAGATCAGGAATCTGATCCACCTGTGATTGCAGCAGCAGCAACTTATCCTCCTTGAAAGCAGCAGCAGATAAATGATTTGAAGATATGATCCTATACATTCAAAATCAACAGCTTTTTACCAGCTACACCAATATATACGTTAGAAGCTGTTAATGTAATACTCTATATATATCAGGATATGTACAGAACTTAACTAGTAAGAAGAAGTGTAATTCTGAAATACACGATTTGTTTGTATTTTCCTATAAGGGGAAATAGTGCTGACATGGCTGGACATGCCATGTGCCCGTCTTTAAACAAAAGGGTCAGCATTACTTTCTTCAGGGTGCGTCTTGAATCCAACCAAGGCCAGTCACCACCAACAAGTCCCACGGTCGGTGCCATGACCCTATGGCAACCTAGCATCCCTGGCCCGTTTCCAGTGCCAAATGGACCTCTTAATGGCTATGACGCAATGGATTCAATGCCTAACTGGGGAGTTCTTCGTTCTCCAGTGGTCGTGCTTTCTCCGGTGCGCCTAATGGTCTTGAGTTCCAAAACAATGTCCAATGGTGGTACATGGGTTTTCTTGCCCTTGGCTGTAGGATCTAGAAAACCTGCAAAGCATCTTCCACCCCGTGCCCAGAAAGGACGCCTTCTTGTACTATCCTCTCTTAGCCAAAACAAATGAAACAGGTTCTGCTTCTGATAATTGTTGGCATTGAAGGGAAATCGGCTTGAAGTTATCCGGAGGCAGCCCTGGGGCCAAGCCATATGAATTGAATACGAGCATGGCGCATATTCGCCAATCACCTCTCACTCCGAAGGAAGGAGCTTCTCTTCTGTACAAAGAGGCTCAAGTGCTGCTATAAGAGCTAGTTTTTCAATTCATTTTCCTTTTATTCTCAGTAAGAATAGGTTCTAATATTAGTCAGAGCACAAATCTTTGTTGCCGATCCAGTAGGGCTCTGGGGTTAGCTAAGCTTCAAGTTTGAGCAGTGTGCATTAGCTCTCGTAGAGGGTAGAATTTTGTATTTACTAAAGTTATTCAAAATTAATCTTTTATATAGATAAATTATTTGCTCTCTGTTGGCTCGCGTTTAGTTCCCCTAATAATAATTTAGAATATGTGAATCCGTAAGAATGAGTTATATAAAGAGAAGTCACCAGTTATTGCCCTTTAATCATAGCAATTTCAGTATAGAAGACTTCTTCTTTTTTTTAATAAAATAAGTAAATTAACGAAGGCTCACAGGCATAGACAAGACCCGCCTAACCAAACTCCAAAAGACATAAACCGCCCCCCCCCAAAAAAAATCACCCTAAAACCTATACATCAAAACCCAAAAATCTAAGAAAACAAAACAAACACAAGGAAAATGCTAAGTACATGCCCTCAAAACAAAAAAAAAACAAGAGAAATCATCTAGAGTTGAAAATGTCATCAGCAAACCTTCATGCAAAATGAAACCTTTAATTAGTGTCTGAAGAGGCCATATTACAACATGACGAGGATCAGTCAAACACCAAGCGTAATTATGCCAACGACTCATTAGAGGTGTCAATTGGATCAATTACAAGAGCTAGGGCAAAAAAACTTAAAGAAGCATTGAATGGGCTTGTACAGAATATATGGAGCAAGATGGACCTAGAGAAGCTTGAGATATTAAAGGAGCATGAATGATGTGGACCAGCCCAGAAACACCAGCAAGGACCCATTACATGTTCCAAATGGTCCAATGACTCGGTCCAAGACAAATGCATTGAAAGAGGCATTGAATGCATTGGTTTTAAATGTTTCAACCAAGTCAGAATTGAAAGGTCCATTAGAGTATCAAGAGGAGACCCTAGTACATCTTATCCATGTGCAAGAGGGGTCCAAGACAACCTTATTTGGGCCATGAGGTGAGGACAGCAAAGGAAACAAAAAAATCCTACAACTTGGAAACAACATGGGTGGCTACCTCTTCCTTTTGTTTCTAGGATTAAGGGGCTGCATGGAAGGCTATAAATAATCCTTGAATTACTTATGTAATATTTTACTTCCTTCTCTTCTTCTCATGGCAGAACAAGGATTTAATATTAGGTGCTTTATTTTGTTAGCTACAACCCAAGGTCTGTTTAGGTTTAATTAATACTTTGTTTTCAGTTAGGATCCAAGGCTTGCATGGGGTTAATTAATACTTTGTTTTCAGTTAGGATCCAAGGCTTGCTTGGGCTTAATTAATACTTTGTTTTCAGTTAGGATCCAAGGCTTGCTTGGGCTTAATTACTTCTGAATTTTTTAGTTTTAACGTTTGAGAGTGATTCTTGTGTTCTTCAGTTCTTGAACGAACTGAATCTGACAGCTGTAAATCAGGTTTGATAGGAGTGTGACACAAAGATAACTTGTACCTAGGCACCAGCACTATTGGAAACGAAAACCCCCACCCAACGAATATTGATTCGCGAACGAGAAGTATAAGGATGACGCCACGAAGACAGTTGTTCTTTGATAAGTCATTTTCAGTTCTTTAGAGAACCAAAGAAGGGAGATTATCCCACCAACACACAATTTTCAGATCAATAAACTTCTTTGCTGCACTTATTGTTAAAACTGAAGAACTGAAGAATGCAAGAATCACTCTCACACATTAAAACTGAAAAATTCAGAAGTAATTATCATCAAAGCTGCTGAAATTTTGGCTTACATGAGTTTAAATAGTTCTTGAAAAATTAACCCTAATGGACCCCTTATGTGGACTTATATGAGGTCCACTCAAAACTGATCCAAAAGCCCTAAACTAAAAAGCCCATAACTTGATCCAAACAAGCCTTGGATCCTAGCTCAAAACAAAGTTTTAATTAAGCCCAAACATGAAAGAAAATAATAAAAATAGCTAATTTATCATTAAATACCACTAGTTTTTCTTTCCTTGTGTAGCTATGATGAATAAGGAATCCTTATAAGAAAAGGATTCTGAAACATTAATGAATCCTGCCACACTTGGAGATTATACTGCAGCTCATTAAAGATCCTAGTGGAACTAGGAAATTTCCAAAACCAGCTGCCACATCCTTGTAGGAAAAGAATCCTAACCAAATAGGAAGTCCACAAGTCAAATGGAAGTAAATAACAAAATTCGTACAGCCTATGTTGACCAGTATTGTGGTGCTTTCTAGAAGTCCGATTGACCTGCAATTTTAACCCCAAGTAGGAAAACATATCTGGAGAGTCCACATAAAATTGTAGCCCGATCCAACGGTCGGATTGATAATTATAACGGTTTCCGTAAACCTGGAATGTTGCGCTTTTTACGCAAAAATCCGAATCTGACCTTACTTGGGCCGTATCACAAGGCTGAACCGTATCAATTGGTGCAGTGGATTTTGTTACTTCAAGAATTTGATATCACAATCAAAGATAAGAAAGGCACCGAAAATGTTGTCGTAGATCATTTGTCAAGATTGACAACAGATTCAAGATCTGACATCACATCAATCGATGACTACTTTCCTGATGAATCTTTATTTTCTATCTCTACAATGCCTTGGTTTGCTAATATTGTTAATTTTCTTGTTTCAGGACAATTGCCAGCTCATTTGAGTGCCCAAGACAAAAGAAAGTTCTTGAACGAAGTGAAGAATTTTTTTGTATCTTCTTCTTTTAATACATACGTCAACTTAAAAAAAAAAGAATTTTTATTGAGATGACCCTTATTTATTCAAATATTGTCCTGATCAAATATTTCAAAGATGCATTCCTGACAATGAGGCATGTGGGGGTCATTTCTCATCAAGAAAAACAACTGCAAAAATCTTACAGAGTGGATTTTACTAGCCCACCATGTTCAAGGACTCACATGCATTCTG
>Ga0307517_10013678_pt1 | contig 10996 bp, 7 predicted proteins | sample 23_EM_MG_FD_194515 | JGI IMG/M metagenome (GOLD analysis project Ga0307517, IMG submission 194515) | Populus trichocarpa ectomycorrhiza microbial communities from riparian zone in the Pacific Northwest, United States - 23_EM | ecosystem: Host-associated > Plants > Roots > Unclassified | place... | reverse complement strand
GAAAACATAAAAGAAACTGGAAAAAAACCATGTGAGAAAAAACTGTATCAATCCATAGTGTTTTGTGAGGAAAAACTTGTATTTACTTGTAATTGCAATTCTTAACCAGCTTAATATTTAAAAAATAAAATTGACAAAGACAATTTTAAGGAAAAACATAACAAAACAGAAAAAATCATATGAGAAAAAACACTGTAGCAATCCACAATAATTTACGAGGAAAGTTACAGTGCTTTCCTCATATATTGTAACTATAATTTTTAATCAGTTCAATATTAAAAAATAAAATAAAAAAAGATAATTTCAGAGAAAATTATAAAAAAACAAAAATAAAAATAAAACCATGCGGAGAAACACTGTAGCAACAAACAATGTTTTAAAGAAAAAAATTACAAAACTAAATTCTCAATTAGCTCAATATAAAAAAAAAATCGACAAATATAATTTTGAGAAATAAAAAAATAAAATAGAAAAAATATGTGGGAAAATACCGTAGCAATCCAAAGTGTTTTGAAGGAAAAAAATTACAAAGCAAAATTTTTAACCAGCTCAATATTTAAAAAGTAAAATTAACAAAGATAATTTTTTAAAAAAAAATAAATGAAAAAAAAAAGAGGGAAAGCTGGAAAAAAAATGAAATAATACAAAAAAAAAAAAATTATAAATTACACAGTAATCCACAGTGATGTGATTTAGACGTGGAGGAATAGTGATTTTCCAAAACCATTTAGAGTATTGTATAATAGGTTTGTGGGCTAAACTAATGGACTACAAACATGGGCTTAATTTAACGAGCCGACAATAAAAATAATCACTTGGGCCTCACAAGAGAGCAATAGGAATCTGAAGAGACAATGACAGAAAGTAGGAAAAGAGAATGAGAATTCTGTCCAGCACAAGGTGCGGCAACCCTCGTCTTTATTATTAATAGTGGTTTGCTTTGCTTTGTTTTTTTATTTTTTAATTAATGTTTTGCTTTCTATTTAGTTATTAAATTTTTATAATACAAATTTTAAGTTTGATTGGTTAACCTGATTTGATGGATTAACCTGATTAACTTAGATTTTTTTTAATTTCATTATTTAATATTGATTTGATTGAGAATTAAACTTTATGATTTGTTCTGTATACTTTTTATTAGGTTATCTTGGTCTCATGAACCGAAAATAGTGCTTAATGGGTTAATCCGAGTTGACTCGAGTTGTTTTTTGTGTCTTTTATTTAATTATTTTTTTAAAAAAAATTATCATTCAACATTGGATCGTTTGATAATTGAGCTTCATAATTTGTTAGGAGAATATCTTAATCTCGCAATCAAGGTCACGAGTTTTGACATTTTAACCTTGGTTAAATCAAGTCGTTTTTTAAATTTTCTTTCTAAGAGTTTATATCGGTCTAATGATCCGGGTCACATGTCCTTGAACATTGGACTTATTTTTTATTGCGTTGTCCTCGTTTCATGACACAAGTCACGGGTTTGACGGGTTAACACAATTAACTCATTTTCTCTTTCTTTTTTAATTCATTTTTTTTCCAATTTCATTAATTAATATTGTGTTTGATTGGGAATTAGGCTTCGTGATTTGTTTCGGTTTGTTTTTCATTAGGTTATCCTGATCTCATGACCTAAGAATAGTGCTTAAAGGTTAACTCAGGTTGACTTGACTTATTTTTTATGTCATTTTTTTAATTAAGAATTTTACAAATTTCGTTGTTCAATATTAGGTTCGACATAGGCGATTGAGAATCGAGTTTTATAATTTGTTTTGACTTTCTCTTTATGGGGTTATCCTAGTCTCAAGACCAAAGTCGCGGATTTGATAAATTAACCCGGGTTAAATCAGGTTATTTTTTTATTTTTTTCTATAAGGTTATCTCAGTCTGATGACCCGGGTCATGAGTTTGGTGGGTTGACTTGGGTTATTTTTTATATTTTTTTAATTGATTTATTTTTTAATCTCATCTTTAATATTCAATATTAGGCTGGTTGGGAATTGAAATTCATACTTCGATTTACTTTTCATGAGGTTTCCTTATTCTTATGACTCAAGTTGCAAGGTTGAAATGTTAACTCGGGTCATTTTTTTAGGTTATCATCCTTCAATATTGAGTTGATTGAGAATTAGGCTTCATAATTTATTTTAATTTTCTTTTTTATAGGGTTATCATAGACTCATAACCCGGGTCGCGAATTTGACACGTTAGTCTGGGTTATCCCAAGTTAATCTAATATGTTGTTATTTTAATATTTAAAAAATATATCATTTTAAAATTTTATTTGGTCAAATATTGTTTTCACGGGTTGTATGAGTTGTTTTTTGAACTAGTAAAGTCAATCGGTTTATATCGAATAAATTCTCCCATGATTTAATTTTTTCCACTATAAAAAAAATATTAACAACATTTAAATATCCTTTTGTCGAAAAATCATCCCAACCTAAAAGCTTCACTTGTTAGATGGAGTTCCAAGATATGATTTATATTATTCTCTAACACACTCCCATAAATAAAAGCCCTTTGAGCTTGAAACTTGCATAGACTCACATTATCTTGTTCTTGATTTTTATCAAATAAATGAGGATTGTGAGATTTGAACTCGTAATCACTTAATCATCAAAACTTTGATATCATATCGAAGAACCATCTCAATCTAAAAACTTAAACTGTTAAATAAAATCATAAAATATAATTTATATTATTCTTTATCCTCTTTTTACATTTAAAAAAAAAAAACTTAACTTAAAGCAGAGCATGGTTTAATGATTTGGTATAACAACGAAATCACACTTATAGCATCACTCTCTGTCACGTACGGTTTTTAAATCTTGAAGTTGACCTTTCAAATATTTTACATGGCTCGTAAATTTGGCTTCCAAATTTTGTTGGTCATCAACAGGTTCAGATTAATGCTATACCACAACTAATTTCATTTTCAAGAAATAGCATTTACAAGAATTTATTTCACTATATTTAATAAATCTATGCTAGAATTATATCCTTAAGATTGTTTAAAAAAACTTAATCTTAATTAATATATAAATTAATAATAATAAAAAAAAAACTGTATCATAACTCCGATCTTCCCTTCCATCTTCACTAGCTATACTCATCAAGTTACTCACTCGCAGCTCTCGCAGCAATGAAAGAAGCAGTGAAGAGGGAGCTTGGACCCTCAATGGATAACTGATCTTAGTGATAGAGGTAGGAGAAGTGTTAACATGACATTTCAAAAGATGCAATAACGTTTTATAGTCTTATAATCCGAGTCATAATTTAATATCTTAATCTAGATTGATCTCAATTCATTATATTATTATCTTAATATTAAAAAAAGATATCATTTTACTTTTTTAATCAAACAATGCTTTACAGGTTGTTCGGGTTGTTTTTGAACCCGCAAAGTCAATTGAATTACATCGGGTCAACCCCTACACAATTAAAAAAAAAAATTTCATTAGAAAAAGACCATTAGTAACATCTATATTTTTTTTAACATTCAATAAAAATTTGACCCCATCTGCATTGCAACACAGGTCAATAATCTAGTCTATATTGTAGGATTTCTACAATATACTATATGTAAATATATGGTATTAATGTACATGAACATATGCATAACTCCTTAGTATACCATGATAAAATCCAGAGCTTAATTAATTTAGTATTTGAATATTAAATAATAATATAAATTATTTATAGAGATTTACTCAATAATTTAAAATTTTGAATTGAAAAGTTAATTATTAAAGAGGTGATGAGTTGAAATTTCACTTGTATTTTCATTTTTTAATTAAATTAAAAATTAAATATAAAATAATAATAAATATTTACAAGTTTTAAGTTTGAAAAGGTTTCTCTTTCAAATATAAATAAAAATAAAAATTAGGATATGGATGCCGCGAGCATGTCAACGTAGCTGCTTATGGTTTTGACGCGAATCAAAATCTGCGGATGGGCTTATAGTGATTTCAATCAACCCACTTGGATGAGCTTATAGTGGTTTAATAAATTGTTATTAAAAATAATTTTTTAAAAATAAAAAATTATTATTTTAATATATTTTTAAAAAACAATTGTTATTATATTTTAATCATCCCGTAACAATTATAAGGTTAAATATTATAAGATATGATTGATTAAAATAAAAGTATTGACTATAAACCCACAGATTTATTTTATTTTTTCCGGATCCATGGGGATTTTGCACACATGGTCCGAGCACTACTCGGTTTTTGGTTTTCAACGGTGCTTTGAATCTAATCTTTTTACAGCCTTGGTTAGCTACCTATAGATAGCTGGATATGTTGTCGTTGTGTGCATGAGTGGCATTTATCCTATATTTTTTTTTTTTTATGAGAGCTTACCATTTTCTTTCGTGTTGTTTATGCCATGGAGAGTGATTTTGTGTTTTCTAATTATTTTTTTACCATCAATAAAAAAATATGTTTTTTTAGCTTATTTTCAAGAACTTTTTTATTATTATTTTGGGTGGAGTATATTTTTTAGATGTTATAAAAGATTCAAAAATATTATGTTATTTGTTGATTATATCAAATTTAATCTTCAATATTTTGATTGATATATATTTTGTTTTATATTTTATTTTATTTTAATTTTATCCTTTAGAGTTTTATTTAATTTGATTTTTATATTAACTCTAGTCTTTATTTTTTTTATTATTTTTTTCTCTTATTCTTTGTCTTAATTGAAAATTTTTTATCTATCAAATTTCGTTTTTATTCTTTTTATTGTTATCAAGATTTGAAATAATTTATGAAATTAGATTTTTTTTTTATTTTTCATCATCTTTTAAATTTTTTATCTATTAGATTTAATCTCGATTCTTTGGATTGTTATTTGTTTATTTGAAATAATTTATGTATGAAATTGGATGTTTTTTCATTTTTCATCATCTTTCAACCTTTTTATATGTCAAATTTAGTCTCTATTATTTTAATTGTTATTTTTTTATTTGAAATAATTTATGAAAATAGATTTTGTTTTCAATTTCATACTCCTTCAATTTTTTTATCTATCAATTTTAGTATTTAGTTTTTTAGTAAAACTGAAAAAAAAATTTAAAACGTTAATAAATAATTTTTCAGCTTATTTTTCATTGTATAACCAAACACTTGAAAGTATTTTTCAATTTATTTTTCATGATACTATCATACATAAAAAAAAAATCAATCAACTTTCCATGAAAACCATTTAAAAAAAAAACTATTTTTCAAGTCTGAAATAAAAAACAAAAAGAAAAATATGTTTGAAGTAAAAATATGGTGGTAGGCATTACCATCAAATCATATATTATTTAGTGAATGTCTGGAGTGCATTTAATTTTTTTTTTAAAAGTAATTTAAAAATATATTTCATTTAAAAAACATTAAATTACTATTTATTTTAAATATTTTTTAATAATTTTAATATATCGATATCAAAAATAAAAAATACTTTTAAAAATTACCATAGATTGTAATTTCAAACGTAATCTGTTCAACACGGTTGGTACAATATCCTTAATAACCTAAACTTTGTAAATCACATGTTACATGTCAACGTAAATGGAAAAATTATGGCATTATTCATCTTATGTTATTTTTTTCACTAGGCTCGCGTGATGACATGAACCCTACCAATGTACAAATCTAATGTCTTTTTCTTTCAACTTTGAACCTTGTAATGTCAAGACACTTTAATTTATTAACACATATAAATATATGTCAATAAAAGAACTTTTATTAAGCATGTAAAAATATTTCATTTGTTATTAGAAAATTATATATATATATATATATATTAGAAAATTATATATATATATATATATATATATATATATATATATTTGTTTATTAATTTTAAGATTTGTCAAGCAAAAGTACTCTATATAAAGAAAAGGAGTTTAGCACATGAATTATGATGGTTAATAATAATATATTCCTAGTTGAAATAACTTTATTATTCATTATTTTTTCTTTCACGAATGTATTTAATATTATAATGTATGTTATTTTTTAAAATTATTTTTTATTTAAAAATATATTCAAATAAATTTTTAGAGTTTTTTTATTTTTAATATCAGCACATTAAAATTATAAAAAATAATAAAAAATATTAGTTTAATTTTTTCCAAGTAAAATGTAATTTAAAAAAATATTTTAAAATGAAAAATATTCCACTCCCAGAAACAAAAATTACCTAATTTCAAACACTTAGTAACAGCAATCACTAAAGGTTGCCAATCAAGAAAACAGAAAAAGGAAACTTTAAATAAATTAGTTTCGTAATGATTAGAGTTCATCATTAACATCTCATGCCCTAATGCTTTTATGGAAATTAATCGATCAATGTCGTCCTTTTCTAGGACAACAAAATCTCCTAGACAACATGGAGAATCTGTTACCTAACTCGTTAAAAGACACTTACCTGAAAATATATAGGCAAAAGCTATGGTTTTTTAAAAAATTATTTATTTATGTTTTTAAATTGTTTTATTGTGTAGATATTAAAAAAAAATTAAAAATTATTTTAATATACTTTCGATCATGTTTGTTTTTGTGTTTCAAAAGCATTTTTGAAAAAATTTAATTTTTTTATTTTTTCTCTGCTTCAAATTAATATTTTTTGGTGTTTTTAGATTATTTTGATGTGTTAATGTCAAAAATAATTTTTAAAAAAAATATATATTATTTTGATATTTTTCTGAATGAAAAATACTTTAAAAAACAAGCACAATTATACTTTCAAACACACAATAAAATACTTTAAAAAAATCAAATAATCAAAACAAATAGAAAAAACATCACCAAACTCTACTAAGCAATGATTTCTCTTTCTTTTGGCACCCTCAAAAGGAGAGAGGTCTCATTCCTAGGAGAGTGTTTAAGATTTAATAATACTAATAATTAAAAATGTAATTATTATATATTTTAGGTTGAAGCAAGCACATAAATAAGTTCTATAGGCTTTTTTTTCCTTGTTTATTTTCCCTTTGGGTGCTCTAGATTTAACGTTTCATGCCCAAGAACCTATCTCTTTTGTTTCATTAAATTAAATAAAATGCCTAGAGTAAATCCACATTAATTATATTAATTAATCTGTTCATTTTAGTGTTACTAATAATAGAAAAATGAATAAAAAAAATTATTTCCACCTCTTCTATAAGCTTTGCTTATAGATTTTCTGTGTTCATATGGCCAGCAATCATTTATTAGAAAAAAATAAATAAATAAATAAAGGTTGAGCAGATCATAATATTGTTTCATTAATTGTGTTGCAATTTATTTTGTTTAAAGCTACAAGGGTGCAGATATGATTCGGTGGAGACCCACGTGAAGACATGCATTTGCATGTACAGACAAGATCTTCCTTCTGGGATTTGGTACAGCTAGGCAGATTGATCTGAACCGTCGATTCTGTAGAATCAAAATCCCACCAGGAGTTTTGACCTGGAGCTGTTGATGATGAATCTTCCCTCACCTTCGCATTTAAAATTGAACTTCTTTCAAAGCCAAAGTACTGATCCGATTTAAGATTTAGGTTTTGGGTTTGTTCCGATATGTTTTAAATAAAAATTAAAATATTAAAGTAATATTGTTTTCAATAAAAAATAAAAATAAAAAATTTAAAATTGATATAATAAGATTCTAATAAAATAAGACAAGATCAATTGAGTTAGCTATATTTAATTAAATTAACTCAATTTATTTATGTTAACATTCAATATTATTGTGGTTGACTTTTTATCACAGATTAGAAAATATTATTAATTAATATCTTATATTACTATGTTTTTAATTCATAGTACCTTCCTATAAATATATTATTTAATTTTAGTTTACTATAATTTATAAATAATGCAATGTAAAATAGAAATCTCAGTAAGTTAGAGATCAATATTTGAAACTCATGGTAAACTTATAGAGAAATTAATATCTGCGGTCATAAATTATATCAGATAATTATAAAAGGCTTCATTTAATTTAAAAATTAAAATAATAAAATGATTCCATATTTTAGTTTTTAACTTCTAGTTTTTCTTAAACCCAATTAAATAATGATAAAAATTCTTGTTATTTTTCTAAAAAACCTTCGAAGAAATCCCAGAGTTCTTTGGGAATTTGGCTTTGCTTCCCTACTACAAGTAACTTTCGTAATTAACTAGATAATTGGTTATCGATGTTACGGTTTATATTATTTTTTTAATATAAATAAATATTTAAACATTGCTACATGTTTTATAGTAAAAAAAATTAAATTGTATGAGAGTTAATTTAACATGACCTGGTCAATTTGACAAGTCTAAAAATAATTTGGATGACTGTTAAAAATATAGTTTGACTAAATAAATTTTCAAGACTTATTTTTCAAAAAAAAAATATTGATACAAAAATATATTGGATTGATCCTGTTAAATTTAGATTAACATGTCAAATCTGTAACCCGGGTCACAAAAATAGGTTGACCAAAAGAAAATAAATCAAATTAAATTATGAAATTCAATTCTCAATCAACACAATGTTGAATGATGAAATTGAAAAAATAATAATTAAAAAAGACAAGAAAATGACCCCGAGTTAACTCGGGTTAAATTGTCTATTCCGCAACTCGGGTAATTAGACCACAATAACTTTATAAAAAGCAAACTGAAAAAAATCATGATGCCTAATTTCAAATCAATCAAATATTAAAAGATAAAATTGAAAATAAATCAATAAAATATAAGACAAAAAAACTCAAGTTAATCTACAAAATCTGTAACTTGGGTTGTAAGACCGATTAAAAAAATCCAGCATTAAAATATGAAATTAGAAAAAAAACTAAACATTAAAACAATAAGAAAAGAAAATAGCATTGAAGAAAACGATGCTTTTATAATAGGAGAATAGTAAATTCCTCTTCTCATTTAGTTTTTGTTAACTAGATTAATAGTCGGTGCTTTGCCACAGGCCAAATCAATTTCTTTATAGCGTAAAAAAAGATGTTAAAGCGGTGCCATTGTATTTTAAAGAATAAAAAACTCAACATAATAAAAAGAAAACTAAAAAAAATAATGATCATCAAACCCTAGGAATTAAATTGTAGAATGATGAAATCAGGAAAAAAATCAGTGAAAAAAAACAAAGCACCAACAAAACCAAGTGAGATTATCAAAACCCACGAGTAGTATCATGTGGACATGATAATACAATAGAAGAAAAAACATATGTATAAAAAAAAGTTTAATTTAAAAAAGAAACAAATTTTGAAAGACAAGATAAAAAAAAAACAACTTCTAAAAAAACATGAGCCACTTGGATATAGTTCTCACCTAAATCATGAGATAGGGATAACCTAATTGAAAAGAAAATTAAAAAAAATAATGAAGTTTATTTTTTAAAATGAACAACTTCAAAGGATGCAAATATGAAAGAAAACAACGTCAAACCGTGTTAACTTTTAAACCCATGACTTTAGGTAGTGTCTAAATTGGAAGCACTGTAATTGGAAAGCAACTATTTAAAAACTTGGCTCAACTTGACGGGTTGACCTGTGTTCCAGGTGACCCTTGGCTTAGATCGACCCGAGTTTCAAAAGAAATTAGAGGAGAATTGATCTAGTGTAATACAGTAAAAAACCTGGGTTGACCAATATTTCAGTTAACTCGAGGAAAATTGAATCAAAACAGGGTCAAGCCATGTTTATTATTTTCCTTTTTTAAAAAAAAATTGTATCATTTTGATTTTTTTATAAAACAAAAGGATCTAGTTGACCTAAGTTAGCTCAAACCAACCCACTTGATTTGTGACCCGATAATTGTCGAGGACTGACTATTAGATAGGGCCTAAAAACAATGTGAAAAATCAAGGAGACCAAATCCCAATAAATAAAATTTCGAATGATGAAAAAAATAAAGGATAAAAAAATAGCAATTAACAGAAGAAGAACCTTATTTGAAATTTTTTTTTGAAAAGATAAACTAAAATTTTGAATTTAAGGGTAAAACTGAAAAAAAATCAAATTAAAAAATAAATTGAAAATAAAAAAATAAAAATCAAGAGAATGAGGAAAAAAAATTTAAAAAATAAAAAATCAAGATTATGAATCTAAGGATGAAATTGAAAATAAATTAAAATTTAATAAAAAAGCTCAAAACATTGAGGGTCAAACCTTAAATATATAAAAAATATTGATCTAAAGAGTAAAATTAAAAAGAAAAATTAAATTTATAAAAACATCCAAAACACAAAAACCAAAGAAAACCAATTTCCAACGATCCTAATGATGATAAATGAAGTTTTTACAAATAACTAAAGTCAACTCGATCCAACCTTCAGAATTTGTAACACAAATCATGAGGTCGGATCACAACGTAAAAAGAAAACTTGAAAAAAATAAAAATATAAAATTCTAAACCAATCAAAATAATTAAGGATAAACTTGAAAAAAAATTGAAAAAAAAAAGATTTAAAAAAATATAAATTTAAAAAGAAAGACAACCAAATTTGACACAAAAAATATAATCAAATTATAGGGGATGAAATTGAAAAATAATTTCAATTAAGAATAGGATAGGAACAACTAGAAATAACAATAAAAAGAATGAAGATCATATTTGATAAAAAAATAAAATGTCAAGTGATGACATCTAAAAACAAATTAATTCAATAAAGGATTTAAGAAAAAAAAAAACATCACAGTTAAAAGAATAAAGATCAAATCTAATAAAAAAAAACAAATTGTAAAGTGATGAAATTAAAAAAAAAAACATTAACTTAATAAATGATCTAAGACCAAATACATTGCAATTAAAAGAAAGAGAATCAAACATGATATAAAAATAAAGTATTGAAAAAAATAAATTAACTCAATAAATAATTTAAGACCAAAGACAATGTAATCAAAAGAATGAAGATCTAATTTAACTTAACAAACAAATAACTAGACTTTTTCGTTTTTTTGCAATAGTCAGCACAATTATAGGAGGAGAGAGAAAAAAAAAAGGGAAGGGAATAAC
>Ga0307517_10013677_pt1 | contig 10996 bp, 7 predicted proteins | sample 23_EM_MG_FD_194515 | JGI IMG/M metagenome (GOLD analysis project Ga0307517, IMG submission 194515) | Populus trichocarpa ectomycorrhiza microbial communities from riparian zone in the Pacific Northwest, United States - 23_EM | ecosystem: Host-associated > Plants > Roots > Unclassified | place... | reverse complement strand
AACATCGATCAACTGGATCTTATAGCTAGCCATGTTGATTACCGTTTTTATTTTTAATTTTGTTTTGCTAAATTTCAAATTAAAGTTAAAATTAAAATAACTGTGTAATTTTGAGAAAATTGATTCGAGTCATGAATTAAAGTGATTTTTCTATTTAATAAAATAATAATTTACGAACAAATTTTTACACGAACCGACTAGTCAACTGATAATGATAAAATGTAGGCCTTAAAGTTGATATATAAAAAAAAAGGATCAAAATATTTATTTGGTAACAATCAGAAAGTAATAAAAAACCCAATGAAATGGTAAAATGAAAGGCTGTTTTCACGACAATTTGGAAAATATTCTGAGATCTAATTTGATTAAAAATCTCATTATCTGAATTTAAACGAAATATCTTCTTATGAATTTACTCTTGACCTTATAAGACCGCGGTTGAACTTATCTTAATTCTGTATATAATCAAAGACTGTTAACGGTGCAAGTTGATCCATCATCAACTTCACAAAGGTCAATCGAAACAGACGACGACTGTTGCGCCGCGCCACTTGATAGTGATTGTCCCAATAATACTCATCTTGCTTAACTAGAAGAAGAAAATAATTGGAACCAGGAAACAGAAGACAGGAAAAACAAAAAAAATCCAACCATTTGCGCTGCGTAATAATCAAGTGGTAAATAGTCAATTAGATCTAAGAACATGTGAGGTCAGGGGAACATGTAATAAGATCTAAGAGCAAGAAAGGCTTTAATTCAAGGGTGTAAAACACAAGGGTGGAGCTTTTCCTTCACCTTGTCCTAGTCTGTATCCAGGCTGAGGCTGGTCAAAGCCAGCATTGGCTTTAGGCACAGCGTATTTGTCCCATACAAAACAGGCTTCATAATGGTCTATCAGAACGAATCAAGACCAGTGGCCCCATGCATGTTACTGCATTTTGGAGTGGAACTGTAAAAGGCGTAACAAAGCTTTGTGGAACCATTGCCTAGTAATCAAAAGGTACAGCGCATCCATAATGGAGCTTACCTTTCCAATGAAATCAACACATCAAGTATCATCGATGCAAGGGGCTGCCACCACAGTTCACAACAAACCCCCTTGGTCACCACCTACGAGCGGCTGGTCCCCTACCCCTGGTGGTATTGAGAAGAAGTGGCTTTGACTTTTCTTTCATAGCAATGACCAAAAGATCATAAAACTGAAAGAGTTTATGGTGCTCAAAAACTCGGATTTTAAATTAACACAAAAGGAGTCCCAAGAATTCTATGCTTCCGAGCCTGCACTGTTTTTCACAGCATCGATCCAAGACATTTACACGGAATTTACAGAAAACAACATTAACAGGCGGGGGGGAGGAAATTAATAGATTTCTGCATTGGTACAAAATTGGCTACATCTCACAACGAAATTGTTCTTTTCCTGACTGTTTCATAAACCCAGTGATATCACTGCCCCCGGTGCTTGAAAGATGGTTAGCGGACACTTTCTCAGTGAATGCTTAACGGGCAATGATGTAGGGAATCCTGATATGAAATAAAGAATTTCTTTTACACAGCATAATACTATTGTGTTGCTAAAGCTGGTAATCTTCTCAGCTATATTTATATATCCACCCTCTATGAATGTACAGACCAAGAGCATCTCTGCACTGAGATATCAAAGGAAAAAAAAAGGTGTAGTAAATAACATGGGGACATGAAAAAGAAATCAATCATTTGGCTTGGCAAAACGGAGTCCGTGAGTGGTCAGCGGGGAGCTTTCAGGGTTTTTCTTGTCTCGCTACTAATTTGGGCTTTTTGTCACTGATTCTGTGCTTTCATTTGTGATGTTGTGTTTCTCAGCTTTTGCCAATAATTTTCATGAGATCCTTCACATTCGGATGTTCTATTGTTCCATGTGTGACAGGCAAAACTTTAGACAGTAAATAAATAAGCTCAGGTAGACAAGCCTAATAGAACGTCTTCATGAATATCTTCTCTTCTTCGATCAGTGCAAGGCACCACGCCTCTAAATATTTTTGTGCGCATATCTAAGGTCCTAACTCTTGTAGTTGCCAACTAGACCAACAGAACAGACTCGGGGAATTTCATTCATAGGTAGATGATCTGTGCATCCATGCAATATCAGTAGTTGCGGGGGTCCTTGTCTTTGTGGGGAAAAAGCAAGTCTACTCGCTGTTATAGCTTAAGCATCAGAAAACTATAGTGTGGATCCTACCCACTGAAAACTCTATATGGGAAGCAGAGGTGCCTTCTCATCATGTCCAACATGATGACTAGCCTGGATGGGAAATAGCAAAACAAGATGTTATAAATCATGTTTCATCTATCGAAATCTCTGAAAGACCATTTGAACAGAATTGAAAATGAAGCTTCTTACATCATCATTGGCTCCAGCTGTCATATTTATGAAGGATGAATCCTTAGACCTGGCATATCAAATGGAATTTCAGGGAAAATATCAACTACAATATCAGGACGAGTCAAAAGAAGCTCAAAACCTTACTTTTTAAGGACATAAAAGAAAACTTCTCACATGGAAACCGGGTAACACAGATGATATGAACGCTAGTGCCATTCTCATTGAAAACATGCAAGGTGACCTACTGACAAAAGGTGTGGTGTGGGATCCACAAACAAGATTTCAAGAGAATGAATAAGAATTGGGTTGACTAAGAGAAAAGACATGGTTCGATGGTCATGGAAACTGATGGAAAACTTTCTTTAACCCAGGCAAGCCACAACACCTTTATGCCTTGTAAATTGGGAATTGAGTTTCAAACATCCATGGTACATGGTCTCAAGCATTTCCTTCATTGTTATATCAAACAATCCACGTGCTTGTGTTCAAACAGATGAGATAGTTTTGACTGAGTAATAACCTGACCTGAAGGCAGGATGGGCTTTTTATAAAGTCAACATCAACGGAATCAAAATACTATGTCTAAATATAGGCATCCTGTCTCCTCAACAGTATTCTGATCCTAGGGAGGCAAGGTCACAAATAATGAGCTCGAAAGACATGAGATGGAGTGCCTTTACAAAAATGCCACGTGTCTGTAGGCCATCCTGGAATTCCACTCCATTCCAGAACAGAAGACCAAGGCCTGTCCATTTCTTGACTAGCTAAAGCAATAAATTAAACAAATAAATAAAACAGGAATGAAAATGGCTGCATCCATAAAAAGACTAGTGGTCCTGCCATCGTGTAGGAACAAAATTTTGTTTTTAAGAAAAAACATTAATACTCTGAGTTCAGTTAAGTGCCATCCCTAATGATTATGGAACAATTCACGAATGGTAAATAAGCAAGTGCAAAAAGAGCAAGAACCAACCTCTGGCTGTTCTGACTATCAACCATTTCCAGACTATCATCCCGTGGTTCATCCTTAACCTTTGAAAGTGGTGAAAAGAACTGAAAAGGATATGATACACAGCATTCCGTAAGCCAAGTTTCCAGACAAGTTGTGAAATGAACTGAATAGGATATGATACACAGCATTCCGTAAGCCAAGTTTCTAGACAAGTAAATAATCCTTCTCCCTCGCCCTATCTTCTTACCCTCCTTCCTGCTCCTCCAAGCCCCTTCTCCGGTGAACAAAATAAATGAAATAAATGCAAGGTCTAATATTTACCTGGTGCATGGAGATAAACACAATAGAGATTCCTAAGATAAAATTCATAGTCAGGGCATGACCAAAAAGTACAGCAGATGCTATTCCTGTAAAAATTGTTGCTACTGTTGACGAGTACTTTTTCAAAATTGTATCTGCATGAATCAGAGGAAAAAAAAAAAAAGCATAAATAAGATTGATCTCATTAACACAAACACTTGAGATAAATGATTCAAGTCTAGAAAGTACCCTCTTAGTCATGTTCATAAATTCTTCTGGTCTCTTGTTCCAATTTCCACTAATTGTGAACAAGATATGTTTAAATACAATGAGGGCCTATTCATGTATGAATACTCAAACGTCATCTTTGTGTTTGATTAGTGACAGAAACTGGCATATTCCAGTATGAGCATTAAAATATGTGATTTTTCCAAGTACTATCAATTGTCTAAATTCTGAGTAAATTCTTAGTTATTGATTCTTCACAATCTTCTAAATGTTAAGACATAGTTGAATCATTATTTACCTCCACGTATTTTTGTCAATGAAAACTTTTGACAACAGCACACTTGTTGATGTTTTAAATGGTTGGGTGTTTTGGAAAGAAAATTAAGTGTAAAGTGTGAGGCCTCATCCTTTAATCCTCAGAAAACAGCCACCTTAGATTTTAACAAGACAAAAGGAAAAGAACAGTATAATGCTGTTAGCTCTGTTCTTAAACCTATCCAAAGATTATCTAATTTCAATGAATCAACTAGATAATTATCCAGTAAGCTTTTCTCTTTTAGCAAATCGGTTCTCTGGTTATTTGTTTACATCAATTCAACTGATGAAACATCTTAGACATGCATAAAACAGATGAAAGACAGGTATACTTACGAATGAAGAATATCAAAGAACAGAATGGAAAATCACCTGCATATTTGAAAAAGAAAGATGATAAAATCCCTTGTGCTGCATTGTTACATATCAACAGCATGGTAGCTCTTGAATGCCCATGTAGTATATCCAAGCTACTAGGACCTAAAATATAGAGATGGAAATTTAAGCAAAAAATTAAATTTACATAAACTTGTACAACCAAGAAGTAGCATTTCTGATTCATTAATACTCAGTGCTTATACTATTACTAACTTCCCAAATCCAACAATCAGGCAGTACATAAAAATCCACAGAGAGGAAAGGCAAACATGTGAGATAAGCAGAACCAACTAAATCTAGGTAATAATTGAAAGTTTGTTCTCCACCAAACAAAATAAACAGAAGTTCATGCAAATGGAATGCCTTGTTAGAACAAGCACTCATGAGCAACAAGCAGCAAATGCATACCTTTAAATATGGCAGTCACAAGAATGGCTAGGAAGTTGAATATGGCACCATATCCATACAGGAAAAGGTTCTGAAAACCATGGAACACAGACTTTCTTGTAAGGGAATGAATGAAATGGTCACTAAAGCTTTCAAAAAGAAAGAAAGAATAAACATTAAGTTTCTATCATGGAAATTTTCTTTATAAGAGCATCTGGTGGTGGAAGTAACCAAAAGGCCCTGCAAAGGACCCCCACAATTCACTCTCAGGTTTGGCTGAGATAAAGGAAGCAATCCATGAGGAGAAAACTGTATACTAAATTAAAGTTAAAGGTCAATATAAAACATAGCCAAAAAGCAATAAACATCATATGATATAGCACTGGAAAACACCTGAAGGTAAATGCTAGTCTCAAATTGACTCTTCAAAGCATACTCATTGTAGACTGATGCGAATGATGGAACACTAACCTGCATTAATCCAAAAGTTAGCTCCTATGATATTACATTTTCTAGAACAACTAGGTATGTTATTGTCAAAACCAATATTCTCGACGCCATAAAACCAAACTGCAATGGGAACTGGCAAAGCTGCTGGTGCAGGAAAAAAGTGAACAAAGAACATGCAAACTCACTGATTGACATCACTTGTGAAAATTTGTAGCTATGCCTCCAGCTTAAAAATGTAAACACTCCAGTATGTCCAACATATTATTGGGGGCAATGGCCTTTTGAAGGCAGTGCATGGAAATGTGTATTTGGGTAATTATCCTGCAGTTATTGGCTTTTACAGCCTTGTTGGGGCTATCATACTCATCAGCCAATGGAGGGTCAAGCCAATATGTTTCTAGGAACCTGATTGGTTAAGGAACCAAGGCAAGAGAAGAGGGTCAATCCCCAGCTTCTGTAATTAAGCAAATTTTAAAAAGCTATATTTCTGAAAGCCATAACATTTCTTGACATATTTTCAGTCCTGCTAAGTAAATTTATCTTAATCCTATATTTTAAAGCACAGATTTCATACATGTTCACCAAGAAAAAGTTTTTCCAGCACATGTGAGACTACATGATACATATATTTTTACAGCCCCCTCAATAAAGTAGATTTCCTGCCATTGCCCTGTATATATGTGAGCACGAGAGCATCAGGTGCATATTGTTTGTTATAACTCTATTTTGTTTCTGTTCTATTCAAATGAATTTCCTTTTCCCGTTAAAAATGAAAGAATGTATATCCGATGCAAACTTGCATCCAGGCAAATGCATGTTGTGCATCAATTACATTGTGGCTAGACATTCCAGCAATTCCACAGATGAAAACAATTTTGACAACAGTTTTAACCCATCCAGAGAAATGTTGTTGCACATGGACATTTAGTAAAGGTGAAAACCATCAAGAAAGAAGATAATTGCATACTATTAAAAAGCCTAATAACTGCACGGGAACCAAATATATCCATATCAACACAGGATAAGTTTACAGGATACTTACAAAAATTAGTGTGTACAAGTATGCTCCTGTTGCAACTGGAAGACCCATTGCAGAGGAGCCCTCGGGCAGAGTTCGTAACTGATTCACACTAATTCCAATGAGCAATAGAGCAAGAGCTTCCCACTGCCAAAAAAACGATGAATGAAAATATCACAGGTTTGGGTAAAAAAAAACACAACATTTCAGGCACACACCCTTTTTGGGCATCCAACTATCAGACCAACAATTCTTCCTCAAATTCAGAGTTAAATTTGATATGTATTGATGAGAAACAACATATTCACCTGAATGATCGAGAATCTCCGTTTCATGATCATCTTCAACAACACAGCAATCACCAGAACCTGACAAGTTTATAATCCACAATGGAAGATTTAACATCAAATAATGCTCAAGTAAAAAGCAACAAAAACAGACAAAATGATTAGACCATTCTATATTTCTATCCTTCCATGAAAAGAAGAAGGGACACAGTCAGCCTGACAATGACAGTTTTTTTCCTACATCTTCAACTTTCAAATCCTATTTTACAGACAAATTTATCAAATGAACTCACACTAAATAAGTCTAGACACTTATTGGAAGATTAAAGAGGTGTAGATAGAGTCTTAAACGACCAATCAGGAATTCTACACTATATTGAGCAGGAAAATAATTTACCATAAACCCGAAAGATAGTTGAAAGCACATTATTCATTATGTATGTGCTTCAATAAAGCATACACTATATATATTTTATAAAAATATCATAATTTTGAATGTCCTTTATGCACGTCATGCAGTGAGCTACCTTCAGGTTGCCCAGCATCTTCACCGTCGCAGGATTAAAGTAAAGCTGCACAACAATTAGTAGGGAAATTAGAAATGAGAACTGCCACAACAATATGATCCAAAAAAACAAAATAACAGCAACAAATTATAGCTTAAAAAAATTTGTAATTCTACTGAGAAAAAATGAAGCATGAGTATCTTCCGAGAGTCAAGAGGAAGTTAATCACTACATGTTATGTAAAGAATATTTTGCAGATTGGTTCGTTCAACAAGAAAAATTATACCTGCATAATAAACTTTAAATAATTGCTAATTGCATATAGGAAAGCTGGAACAGCAAGAAGCACATTGTTTCGAGCAGCCTGCAGAAGAAAAGAAATACAGACAACATCTTAAAGTGAAGAAAATCTAATCCTGCTCAAGCAATATAGCACTCAGAAAGTTACAAATGGAAAATGTAAATATGAAAACTGTGCATGCAAAAGAGACAGATGAACCAGTAAAAACTCGAGGGGCTTTAAGTACAAAAACAATAATGATTTAAGCAAAATTGCAAGACAATGACCAGACAAGAAAAAAGGTGCACGAGAATACAAATAGCAATAGAAGAGACTCAACAATCTATTATGAAAAATGGATCACTTAAGGGCACAAGTAAAAAGGCCTAAACAAGAAAATAGTATTTGAACCACAGTAATGCATTCAGATTCACCATGTTGAAGAATCTTAAACTGTCCAAAAAGATACGGAGAAATGCAACTAAAAGACACCCTCTGTGAACTCACAAATGATCCAGAATTTTCTTTTAAAAAGAAAAAGAAACGCATACCCCCAGAACAGACAAGGTTTCCCATCAGAAAATGCAATATTACATTCAGTTTCATCTCACTGCCTTTAGCTCCATAGACAAAGATTTTTATAGCACAAGTAATGAAAGTCGACACTTTTCTTTTCCTTCAAAGCCATAGAAAAAAGGGTAAAATTAGTTTTACAAATCAGCAAAAACCATATGCCTTGACATCAGAACCAACCATATTGATCACAAAAAGCACAATTTTTTGGCCCTTCAGTAAGCCTAAAATACACTGTTTGCGAATGAATAAAAATCAATAGAAGGGGCGACATGCAATGCACCACTTTTGAAACTGATTTGTGATCCAGAGCATCCATAAGCCACAAGAAATCTTTTCAATGTTGAAAAACAAATGTAACAGCTTTAACGAGTTTCCAAAAGCTAATAACATGATTTATTTTATAAGTAAAAGAAAAACAATGGAAAAGTGTAGGTAATTCCATATAAAAAAGTAAACTAGACAAGGAAAACTTATAAATATCTCTCATGATATTCACCAATCAAAACTGCAATCCTGATAAATAACAAAGTATTTTACCTGGACAAAGGTAGAGAGAGAAAGAAGAGATTTCTCCCCAACTTTTTTTTGCCGAGCCTGAGAAACAAAGATCAAGAAAAATAAAAATAAAGTGAAGAGATATTAAACATTTACAAAAAAAAATAACATAAAGGACGAGTCTACAACCATGATTCACGAGAAAGTCTAGGACACATCCATTGACATGTTTCTCACGCCAATGCTGGTTCCAAGCTTTTGAATAAACGCTTTTCTAGCATTATTGTCAAGGTACCTTTTCCTATATCAGTCCCTTCCTCAATTACCGTTTTACCAAAAGAAAGCATTGCTAATGTGGCTCTTCCCGTTCCTCCAATGTGTCAGCTCTCTATCCTAGTTTCATGTACTAAAACTCTAATTGCAAAATGGAAACAATAACTTCCAAAGGATCCTGATTTTCTGTGGGATTCAGTTAATTATGGAAAACATATCATTCTAATGTATGATATCATATGGCTAAACAACATAGATCTGTCCATGCTTACAAAAGTCTGTACCCCATCGTATTTTTCTTGTCCTTATAAGGTGTAGGGCCGCTTCATTGCCATTCTTTGTCTATGGCTTATGTATGATACACAACTAAGTTCCATTCTAATGTATGATACACAACTCACGAGGGATTAATTGGATTGAAGTATGTAAGAGCAATTAAAAGGTAACAATTGAGCAAGATGTAAAATTATTATTCCTCCCCGGTCTAAGATATATCTGCAACAGTAATTTCATCACCTTTTTTTTTATCATTTGCACCGTTAGTTGTCAATCACCACTACTTCTATATTATTACAAAAACACTCTCTTTTCTTTCCTTTTTCTCTTTTTCGATGGAGCCAGAACTTGTATGCCATTTAAGCCAAAACCCAACAAAGATAGCATTCAGTTGCATTGACAGAACAGAAGCATTGAATGAAAAGATTGATAATGAGCCGGTATATGCCTACCTGGATCAAGAGCATAAAAATTGCAAAAAAAACTTTTGCAGTCTCGGTCAAGAAATTAACACTTATAGGGCTAAACTCGAATTTCCCATCCTGCTTTGACATATACACCAATATTGGCTGCAGCATAACAGTAACAAAAATTAAGTAAAACTATTTTACCGGTATTTAACACAAAAGAAAACGAAAGAAAGAAAATCACCTGGAGACCGACTAAGATGCAATCGCCAACTACCAAAAGAACATTAAGAAAGCGTGTTTTAGACGACACATCGCTTCTATGTCTATCGTATGCTCTGGCCACTGCTTTGCTGTTGTTATTATTTGCTGATATTTTCGAGTGGCATACGCTGCATTCTATCATGTCTGCTCCTTCCATCACCAAATAAAATTAAAAAAATCACATTTCCACTCCAGAAAAAAGGCCGCTTTACAGCTGTTTTTGAAGCATACCTTGAGTGAATTGGATCTTGCAGAAGTGAATACGTCGGAGATCGCAGGAGTTCAGAGGGCGGGGAGGGGGAGGGGGAAGAAGGGAGTGAAGGAGGAATCTGTTTAATAATTTTGTTTTATATATAGAGTATATAATTAAAGAACTCTAAAACGCGTGGGATATTAACTGTAGTATTTTTTTTTTGTACTTTTTTTTTTGTTTTTTTTTTTACCCAAAATTGATTTTTTTTTCTTTTTTTTGTTTTTTTTTTAAATAAATTTGTTTCAAAATTATCTTTGCTAATTTTTTTAAATATTGAGCTGGTTGTTCAACTATATAGTTTTTTTTCTTTAAAATATTATGGATTGCTATAATATTCTCATACATTGTTTCTTTTTTATGATTTATTTATTTATTTTTTTCAAAATGATCTTTGTAGATTTTATTTTTTTTATATTAAGTTGGTTGAGAATTTATCTTTGTAGTTTTTTTTTTAAAAAACAATATGAATTGCTACAGTGTTTTCCCTACATAGTTTTTGTTTTGCGGCAGTGTTTCCTATATATTTTTTTAAAAAGTTATCTTTATCAAATTTATTTTTTTAATATTGAGTTGGCTGATAATCTAGCTTTAGCTTTCCTCATATGTTTTTTTATTTTTTTATTTTTCTTTTTTTCTAAAATTGTCATTTTTTACATATTTTCTTTTTTTTTGTTTTGTTTTTTTCAGAATTATTTTTGTTAATTTTATTTTTTTACTATTGAGCTGATTGAAAATTTAGTTTTTTGTCTTTTTCTTTAAAATACTGTAGCTTTCCCCACGTGTTTTTTTTTTTTGCTTTTGTTTCCTTTTTTGTACATTTTTTTTACCCAAAATTGACTTTTTTTTTTTTTAGATAGCCTTTGTCGGTTTTTTTTATATATTGAGCTGGTTGAGAGATTAGCTTTGTAGCTTTTTTTTAAAAAAAAAATACTATGGATTACTACAGTGTTTCCCTTACATGGTTTTTGTTTGGCTACAGTGTTTCCCCC
>Ga0307517_10013676_pt1 | contig 10997 bp, 7 predicted proteins | sample 23_EM_MG_FD_194515 | JGI IMG/M metagenome (GOLD analysis project Ga0307517, IMG submission 194515) | Populus trichocarpa ectomycorrhiza microbial communities from riparian zone in the Pacific Northwest, United States - 23_EM | ecosystem: Host-associated > Plants > Roots > Unclassified | place... | reverse complement strand
GCGATTGGTTGTCCTAACTATACTTTCAAATTGTTGTCCTAATAATACATCAAGGTTGCTTTGGTTTTAGAATAACAATTCAAATAAATAAAATAAATATTTTTTTTAAATAGTTTTGGAGTGAGACAGCAAATATTACCCGGGAATCATTAAAATTTCTAATTAATCTCCACTTTCATATCTTAAAGATGGTTTTTTTAGAGTGACACGAGATATCTTCTTTCTATATTTATTCTCTATATCTTCTTTATTTTGTAACAATAATCAAATAAGAATCATAAATATATTTAAAAAATTGTTTTTTTAGCAATTCTAGATTGAGATACCAAACATGTTTTTTCTATCTTCAATCTCAATGTTTTTTCTATTTCGAGATAATAATCAAATATTATTTTTAAATTATTAGGATTTATAATTAATCTTTATTTTCATATATTAATAATGGATTTCTTTGAGCGAGACAAGAGACATGGTTTATTTATTTATTTTGAGTGTCTATATTTTTTTATCTTGTGGCAATAATCAGATAAGAATCATAAAAATATAAAATAATTATAATTTTTTTAACAGTTTTGGAATGAGATACCAACATGTTTTTCTATCTCCATTGTCTTTGTCTAATTTTATCTTTAAGACAATAATCAAGTATTATTACACAAGAATTATTTAAATTTCTAATTAATCTCCACTTTTACATTTTAAGGATGAATTTTTTAGAGTGAGATAAGAAATACATTTTCTTTATCGATGTTGTCTCTATTTTTTTTTTTTTAATCTCTTTACAATAATCAAATAAGAATCATTGAAGTTTATAATCAATCTTCAATTTGTGTTTTAATGACAGAATAATTGTAAGCAATTAAAAAGTTATCATATGAAATGGAGATACGTGATATATTTGACGTGGCACAACATTTTCAAATGAACTTACTTGTTGATTACTCTTTTATTTTTATTAATAGTTTAATAGTTTTTATTCTTATAAATCATTTAAAATTATTTTGTCCTTTACTTTTACTTAAAAATTTACACAGTAGTTGTTTGATAGACTTTCGAGCGATGCTAATCTTACCAGTATGTTTATTTTGATTCACTTTCCAACAAAATCTTATACAATCTTATGGATTTCATTAATAAATCTCATGATTTTATTAATTGATATTTTCAAAATATATTGTTTTAAAAAGAGAAGATAACTTTCCATAATATCAGCATGGTTCTCATAATCCAGAATGATACGAGTGGCGAATACTTTAAAAACCATGAACAATTCACCTGTATGTATGGTTGAATGAGAACCTGTTCTTTCTTTTTTTGGGAACCAATTCTTATACCCTGTAATAAATTCTGACTTGACTGATTAATTCCTTAAAAACCATTGCTGGCGAGTCCAGAGCTGAAAGGCCTAAAAACAATATTGTTGATGCCTATCGATAGGCTTATGGCATGTACAAATTTGATCAATCGTTTGCATTTTCTAGTACAAGTTCTTCAGGAGAAAGTCAAAATTAAATGTTCAAGCAAGCTCAAGCCCCGTTTCCTCCAAATATCTGGCTTTTGATCAATCGTTTGCTTTTCCCTTGAAATCAACCCCAGTCAACATTTCAGTTTTGGACAATATTGATGGAAAAAATCTTAATTTTACATCATGGATCTTCACTTGTAAGGTAATAAATATCGTTGCTAGTAAGATCAGAAAAAATACATCAATCTCAACTTCACGGCACATCAATCATCAGTGGGAGGTCATCACAAAAAGAAAAAAGAATGGAGGTTGGCTTTTTTTCTTATAGTACTGAGAGCCGATGTTCTGAAAGAATTGGAAAGAAATCTATACACCGTGTCGGAGGGGAAATCGACAAAGAAAAATAAAAACACAAACACATCTTGGAAATCAACGTAGGTTCGATCTGGATACTGTTAACTACACAGGTATCACATCATCATTTGATGTGTCTTCACATCTCAAAACAATACCATCAAGGCTAGCTGGAAAGATGCATCTAGGCCATTGCCATCCAGTTGCCAATGGCTCCGGCGGTGCGACTATCATAAGCACATTGTCATTTCTCTGAACAATCCCCATCACGCTAACAGTGCTGCCTTCTTTGATGTACCTGCAAAGGCCATGTATGCAGTTTCATGAAATCAATATTTCAAAAATACCTAAAAACAGTTCAAATATAGATCTCGTCTAATAAAAATCACTATGGATGCCTTACTTCGACAGGGGAGCTATAAGTACCTAAAACCAGTTCAATGACTATAGATCCTCATCTAATAAAAATCACTATGGGTGCCTTACTTCGACAGGGGAGCTATAAAAAATTGCTATGGTAAACATCTAACATGTTTTCTGGTTCAAGCTCCCATCCAAGGGAATGTAGTGAAATAAAATACTTGATGATCTAATTCTTCAAGGAGAGAGCCCTACCCTTCTTTCAGTCTCATTAACCGCTCATCACCTGAAAGATTTTTCTTTCCCAGCCACCTGACAAACTCTGGAGACAAGTCTTTCTTTTCAGGGTTAATATCAGCAACCAACGAATCATCAACAAAAGGGGTTATCCTCGTGCCATTGCCAGTCTTAACCAATGCTCTCAAACCAGATTGGAAATCAGAGATGTAGAAGTCAACAACATGCCTCTGCAAAACAAAACATACAAAAAATATATTGTGTTAAAACTTTGAGATTTGAGGTAAGATCACTTGTTCAATATGGAAACACCCATGCATCATTGCGAATTTCAAAAACTAGCATGGAATGTAGAGAAAGAGGAAAGGGAAGATGATGCAGCAGAAAATCAAATAAGAAGGGCAAGTGGATCATCCTCTATATTCTTTCCTAGTATAAGAGATCCTAGCAATGATTTTCATTAGTCCTATTTAGAAAAGAATATTAAATTGATCGTTACTCCTATTTCTTAACGTAACCTACCATGAATGATAGGGAGTGATTGTTACGAACAAGAGAATACGAAGAAGGCTGGAAAGAGTGCAACAAGAAGCAACAGCAGCAAGTGCACTAATGGAATCACACTTGGAATGTTAGTTCGGAAGTTATAATAACTGTTAGTTAGTAGTTGTAATCAGTTAGTATTAGTTAGTGGAGTAAAGAATGGGAATTCATTGTATATAAAGAGAATTGTAAGAGACTTCGAAGGTAACAATGAGAATTGTCGAATTTTGTAGACTATCTGCTATTCTCTTTCCCTCTCTATTTTCTCTTCCTCTCTGTTCTTTCTTAATCTGCTATTCTTCTTTTCTCTCTATTCTTTCTATGCTCTCTTCAAATTCTTCTTAATCATTAGTTTGTTAAGGGCAAGCCTTAACACTGATTAAGAGTTTTTGGGTTTTTGAGAGCCGTCAATGTTTTGAATAACTATTTGCTGCTGGTTTCTGCACCAGAAAGGGGGTTGGTCAGTGAGAAAAGAATAACAGTTTCAGAAAGGCACATGTCCAGATATTTGGAAAAGTACAGTTAGCAAACCTGCAGGAAGGTAGTGTTTTTGTGAATTTGTTCAGGGGAAATACTCTTCAACACCAAATGTTCAAAAGAGATATACAAAAAAGTTCGCACAAAAAAAAATGCATCACGGGCAATTTAAAATACACAGCCATCTTCTCACCTCAGATGATCTCAACCCCCATGTAAAGTGGCGATGGCTAGGGTTGGCAGGTTTTGAACCCCATGCACGGTACTCATACAATCTTGTAGATGTATAGACACATCTGGGAACTCTTTGGAATGAAGACTCCAAAGGGACATTACCACAAGTAACCACCTTCAGCAATAACAAGACAGCAAACATTCTGATTAATGACAAGTAATTATACATAAGAAGAAAAGAAAAACAGTTCAAATATGATTGGTTCCACATACCATACGTCTTTAAGAAACAGATATTGGAAAGGATAAGGCGGTCATTAAGGCATTACTGGATTCAAGTGTGAAGAAGGGAGAAAAAAGATGCTGGGCAATTAGTGGGAATCAACCAGAATGTAGGTCCCAATCTACACTGAATGTAAAAGTAGCACACAGATACTAAACATACACACAAAAAAATGAAAGCATCCAGTACATACCCCAGAAACTTTCACATATTGCCCATTTTTTGCAGTTCTGAGATCAGCATCAGGATATCGAGCGGTGAACTCTACGATATATCTTCTCCCCCCACACATATTCCAAACAACTAAAGCAGCAACTATGACAAAAAGAACCACAACGACAACAAGGAGGATGGCATTGTGAACAGCTCCAAGAATAAAACCACCAGCAAGCAATCCCATCACAAAAATCAGTATCACCAACCATACTACAGTTTTTGGGAAGTTCTTCCTCACAGAATAGTCATCATCCTGACTTAAAGTAGTCACAGCTGGGTTGTTACTAATGGAGGAGCTATTTAATTTCATTGAACCTGTGGATTCCAAAGGACCAGATACTTTCCGAGGAGCACCTGAAGAATTTAATGGTCCTGAAGAAATAGGTCCAGATGTTATGAGACCGGTTGCTGGCAGGGCTGATGGAATAGATCCAGAATTTTGTCGCGTTACTCCACCAGATTGAGGGCCAGAGGACTTCTTTATGGGTTCCCCATGTTTATTTAGTGGTCCGGAACTTGATTTCTTTAGTGAGGCTGAACCAGGCAAGCCTCCAGAGGATAAAGGACCCGATGTGGTATAGCCAGCACGAGAAGCAGCATTTGACATCATTGACCCTGAATGTGAAGCAGCCCCTGCAAAAGATCCAGTCCTTGAAGGAGGCCCAGTTATTGGCCCAGATTTCCTAGACTTCGAGCCTTCCGTAGGGATAAACATTTTCCCCAGCTCTCCTGATTTCTTAATATCCCCACCTGTATAAGGCATGGCAGCTGAGCTCATTGTTGGAGCCTTTTCTTTTGGCTGCTCAGGTCGACCGGATACAACAAGGCCATTGCCAAGTCGATGAGATGGGTATCTGGAACCCATCAAGCTTCTCTAATAAAACCCAATAAAGCACACGATGAACTAGTAAATTGTCGATATGACTCTCAATGTCCCACTGAAATTAAAAACGAAGCAGAAAAGGGATGAAGTGGTTACTCCTTTCTCAACCATTCAAATTAGTCATCATAAACAAGCACAAGGGAAGAATATTATTCCAATATTTGCACTGATAAATGAAATAAAGAAAACAAAAACAAGAAGACTGTACTGCACATTTATGCTAGGTATGAATCTATTGCTGAGTGCATTTCCAATACAATGTAGCAATTAGTGAAGATGCGAAAGAAAATTTGTGAATTTTATATGATTCTCAAAGAGGCACCCAAACACTACCTTTATAAATCAATAGGTTCGCTATTAACTACTAATTTCATCAAATCTACATCATTCTCCAACAAACACACTGTTGTTAAGTTCATCAACAACTCTTATAAGAGGTTATAAATAATAAGAAAATTAAAATGCACTACTCTCCTTTACAGTTTTTTGGTTTGATTGGTATTTCATGAAATCATCTCCTTGTTTTTTTTTTCACCATCATCACTGAGGTCCCTCATAAAAATTAACAATTCAGTAGCTATAATGATGTCTAGAAAAAATATCCAGCAATAAAACATGACACTATTTTTAACTGCAAGCAATTCAGAACATTTCCCTACATCAACCCACATTGTAGAAATTCAATAACTTCTAAACGAAAATTCATGACATCCAGACACACGATGCAACTTCAACACTTAAAAATCCATTTGCATATTGGGTGATCAAAACATGAAAAAGAAAATAACTTGAATCCTTGATGACAATCGAATCTGATTCATTACATAGAGCACATCAAAAAGATCCAGATTATTAATCTCTCAAGGATCCAAATCTAAAGTTGTCCAAACAAATAGACTCCATGCCCAACAAACAAAACAAATATAACAGCAACATTTTATAAAAACAAAATCCCATATCCCAAAATCAGGAAATAAAAAATACCCATTTCAATATCGTCAATAAACCAACAAAAAACTGCAAAAGATCTAAACTTTATAGAGAGAAACATCAAATTTAAGAGCTCAATAGGGATAAACAATGCAGTAATAAGGGGGGAAAAAGATTAATGGGAAAATGGGTAGAAAAGACATAAGTATTCATGATAAATACCTGAGAGAAGAAAATGGGAATGTGAAGGATTTGAATGGAAAAAAAGTTGTTGCAGTTAATAGCAGAATTAGTAGCAGTAGCTGGGTAAGCAGCACTGGTTGTGAGATCCCATCTCAGTAGAAGTCACCATCTCTCTAAATCTCTCTCTCTCTCTCTCTCTCTCTCTCTTCAAAGAGCAGCAACAACTGGTAGGTTGTCTCTACCTGCAAGAGAAGAGGAAAAAAGACCCCACCGAATTAAGAGAGAGAAATGGAGTAAGAAATGAATCTTTTACTGTTGATTAATAATATTATTAGTAGCTGAAAACAAACCTCTCACCTTCTCTCGTTTACTACTACTATTTTATCTCTTTTCTTTCTCAAGTCTCTCTCTCCCTCTCCCTCTGTAGTGTCTCTGGTACAGCTAATTTTCCCTTGTCTATTCATCTCCTTTTATTTTACTTCTTTGGCCCACCTGATATCCTTGAGCAATTTTTTATTAATTTATGTGACTTTTAGTTGCGATAATAAAATCTTATTATCAATAATGCTAATCTAATTGCATATTGTTTTAGATTTTTTGAAGGCTCTCATGCATTCAAAAACTTGTTAAAGTTAACAACTTTACTCGTTTTATTTTAAAATTAGCATTGCTTTGTTTTCATTCTTTTCTTTTTGTGTATTGTAGAAAGGAAATGGCATGATTTTTGTGTTGAAAAAACTATTATACGTTGAAATAATGGTGGACCTACCACAACAACATGACAAAACCAACACTACATACATAACCATGGTGAAAAAGAAACTAGCTAGACATGCAATTTTTTTGCACTCGTCAGTCTGATCCCTACCTTATGCATTGAGCATAACACACATGGGAGATTTTTATTTAGTGTGTGTGTGTGTGTGTGTGTGGATAGATTCGTGAAGAAAACAAGGAATTTCTTTTGGAGGAAAAGCAAGAAGTTCCCGTTTCATCTGGTAGATTGGTCAAGAACTTCAAGCCCGCTAATTGTAGCCCATGCCAGCTAGTAGTTTTGATGGGCTGTCTAAAAGAAAATCCCACTTTTTGGATCAAGCCAGTCTCAGAGCCTTAAGCCTTTTTGTTCTGGCTCTGTAGTCAGTCACTAATCACCAGAAAGCAATGCAGCAACAGCAGCAGGCCACCCTGCCACATAGCCACCTGCATGTACTCGGAGGAAGCCACATCATAAGCTCTTAGCTCAAGCCACAAACGTGTCAGAGCCTTAGATACCTAAAACAGTAGTATAACTCTGGCCCCATTCAACAATATTTATCTACCTCCTTCATGCATCTTAATTTGAAGTACCAAGCCCTGCTGCTTCAAACTTTGATTCTATGGATAGGCTTAGGAGATGTACTATCTCGATTCTTTTTTTGCTCTTCATGATGTCTGACATTGCTCATGCTCAACATAGCCCGGTAGAGAATGCACAGAGACCAAATATTTTTTCTAAGTTATTTGGGAGCTTGTTTACATTCTCAGCAAATTCTCCAGCAGCTACTAGTGCTAGTACTAGTACAAGTTTCTGGGAAAACGTCAAAACCATGTTCAATCAAGCTCAAGCCTCTATCTTTCCTCCAAATCTTGAGTAAGTTATTTAATCTCTCAAGTTGTTACATCAATCCATTTTCTCATGACAATATATAATTTCCAAATGGTTTAATATTATATATGATTTGTTCATTTTTTTTGGCTGGGATTATAGTTTTAGATGGAGTGATGAGGCTGTGGGTCATGGAGGTGGTACTGGAACTGGAGAGAAAATGAAAGAAGGTGCTGCAAAGAGTGTGGAGAAGGGCAAAGCAACAGTGGATAATTCAGCAAGAACAGCTGCAAGAGTAGCAAGTGAAACTGGACAAAAGATAAAGGAGAAGGTCAAGAGAACCCTGTCTGATCACAAGACAGGGACAGAGACTCATGATGAGCTTTGATCAATCTACCTGGGCTCGTCACAACTACTTTTCCTGCCTGTATATATACAAATCCTCTTTCATTGCATTTACATACGATGCATCTACGTTTCATTTTTAGATATTGCGTTGTGCTATGGATTCTAGTTTGTGATCCAATTTTGATTGATGAATTTCATTTCTTTCCAGTTTGGAGAATTAGTGTTTTGGATAATTTTTCATAATCAAAATACATGAATCCCAGGCTTTAAGGTAATGTTAAACACCAAGGTAAACCGGTCTGGGTGAGATAATATGGATATGGCTAATGGTAGGTCAGGATTTTTTAAATTAAAATTAATTTGTTTTTTTTTTATTTACAAATATTTCAGTTTCAGAGTTTTAATTCGTGGGCTTAAAAGAATTATTTTTTTGATGAACGAGTGAGGATAAATATGAAAAGTAGATCTAGCATGTAGATATTATAAAAAAGAATGGCTTAATTTTTTCTATCTTGATTATTTTTCCGTAGCTGGTGCTTGGAAGATGCCTCCCGAAGTCCTTGTGATTGAAAGTCAACAAAACAATAGAATATAAGCTTATTCTTTAGACAAATAATAGAGTCCATCAAACCGACAAAGAGTCTTAGGGATTTTAATCTCTTATACGAAATAAAAATATATATTAAATCTCCTTAAAAAAATTATTGTGCATATAGATATAAATTACTATATATTACCCTTTTAGTTTAAAAATACCATTTATTTTTAAAAAAAAATTATTTCATGTACATAATTTATATAAATAAATCAAATTATTAATTAATTTATTAACATGATAGATCTCACAATTATTGTTACTAGTTATTTTGGCAATTGCGCTATACTAATGGTTTTTATTATTTTTCCAGTAAAATATTTCAACATTGCAGGCACGTTTTAGTCTTAACCAACTAAATAAGTTGGTTTTATTTGAATTATATTAGAAAACAAATGCAGCAATAACAAATAAGAAAACACACACATATATATATATATATATATAAACAATTAATGAGGACAAAAAATAAAACAATAATTATTAACTTTGATAAAAAAAAAGGTGAAATTAAAAAAAAAACAAAACTTTTATAAAAGAGTTAAGGAAAAAAACTTATAATAATAAGATCAAATTGAAAATATCAATACATGATCAAATAAACTTCAACATGTTGAAATTTTCAACATGGTTTTTTATATATAAAAATTGTAAATGAAAATTGAAAAATTTATGCACGCATCGAATTAAATAAATCACTAACCATTGTGTAAATAAATAAAAAAAGTAATCAATAATAAATAAAAACATAAATGGAAAAATTAAGATACAATGCAGATAAAAACATTTAATAATGCAACACATATCATTTACGTGGTCGTGTCTGGTGATTTTGTTTATGAAAATCAATTTGCAATAGAGATTGACACATGCATAAAAACTATCGAACAAAATAAAAAGTAAAAAAAATACTATACAAGGTTGTGTGCATTAAAAATATTATAAAAAAATATAATTTATATAAAATATACAAAACAAATTACAGATAAATCATACTAACTTATGAAAAAACTAAACAAGTATAATTAAAAAATAATCTCTATTGAAAAAAAAGGCTAAAAAATCATAGAGAAGGGGTATTGATTGAAATTTAAAAATTACTTGAAAAAACACATATAAAAAATCCATTAATATAAAAAAAAATTGACAAAAAAAAAGAACGAGGCCAGACGTTGTTAGGCCCGGCAAGCCAAGCCCAACGTTTGGCCTAGTCAAGAAAAGGCCCAACCCACATGCGTGGGTCTTTGTTTTTTTTTAAAAAAATTAATAGGGTAGATGATGCGTTTCTTTGAAAAAAAATAGACATCCTGTTGTTTGAAAATCTTAAAATCCGGCTACTAGCTTGGCTATTTGTTTATTTGTTTGTTGTTTAAAAACCTATTTTTATCCAAAACACATAGGAAACACCCCAAGAACCTTGTTAAACCAATTCGTAGTCTCAAAAAACCAGTCCAAAACCCTAAATCAACCCGAAATAAAAAATATTCCCGAACTTAGATCTATTTTTTAAGGTTTTTTCAAGGTAAAAGAATACATAATCATAACCCCCTTTATCAAATTGAACTATTTGACATAAAAATTGATCATTTTTGGTGCCCTAAATCTTTCCCAACACCAACTTTCTTTCCTCTAAATCTGAATTTGACAACACACTCTCTCTCCTAAAAAAAAAACTAAAAAAAATGAAAATAAAGTTTGGTATCAGAATATATGTTTTGAAAATTACAGGGTTTGGTTAACAAATAGCCTACAAAGATAAGGAATGTAAACAAACTTTTTAAACCACTTACAAACCTACTAATTATTTTATTTGATTTTTATACTTTAGTGTTCTATCTTTCAATTCAACCCTCACCCAAAAAAAAACATGCAATTAAGCTCTAATTTGGGCTAAAAAAGGATTAATTATGTAAAAGAAAAGTTTAAGGATTAAAATGAAAATTTTTAAACAAATGCATTATTCTAATCCATGACAATACGTGAGATGGTGAACATGAATTGGATGAACAGTAAAGACCATGCCTTTTAGAGTTACACTTTAATTAAGCAGAAGACATCATGATCTGATCCCTAATCGATGGTCAGATTAAAATTGTCAACAATAATCAGTCCATTTTTGACAAAGAGGAAGTCTGAATCTGAGTTTTTTTAATAGAAGTGAAGGACCAAAATACTTGTTGGTGTATAAAAAAATAAAAACACAAAGCTTGACAAAACCCAAGATTCAATGTAGGCATACTACATTTTCACCCTTATAGTTTCACCAATATTCCATATTTACCTCTAATTTTCAAAAGTCCCGAAATTATCCTTATATTTCTTATAAAGTTCCCATTTTCCCTGTAAAATCCCTGCACATGCTAA
>Ga0307517_10013675_pt1 | contig 10997 bp, 8 predicted proteins | sample 23_EM_MG_FD_194515 | JGI IMG/M metagenome (GOLD analysis project Ga0307517, IMG submission 194515) | Populus trichocarpa ectomycorrhiza microbial communities from riparian zone in the Pacific Northwest, United States - 23_EM | ecosystem: Host-associated > Plants > Roots > Unclassified | place... | reverse complement strand
GATGCCACCGGGGAATTTATTTTCAAGGTGGAATACGGTTGGAATTAATACATGAAGTTGAGAGGATTTTGAGGACATAATTACAGCCCAAATCAGACACAAATAACTATTTTATTTTATTTTATTTTATTTTATTTATTTTTTTAATTCACGTGAGGTGTCCGGGCCAGCTTACGCGCACCACGACTATTCCCCACGGCCCACTGGACATCCTGCAAGCCCAGGAGCAGGTAAGGCACCGCGGGGATGACAGACGTGCACATAGAGGATCGAACCCGGGAGGGGGGGCGGAACAAGTCCACGATAGACCACAGCAGCTAGACCCTCATGTGCTGGGTACACACGAGAGCTCGAACCAGGGCACTTAGGCAGGGCAAAGCCTGCCAAGGCCACTGAGCTACAAGCCCCGTGTGTTAACTATTTTATTTTTATTATTACTTGAAGGTGTTCGGGTTATATTGTACATACTTTGATTTTTAAGATTTATGAAAAAATAGTAATTTTTAAAAAATAAATTTAAAATCTAATCAGATAATTTGCAATCTCTCAATTCCAATTTGATTTTATTAAGAGATTGAGTTGTAGAGGGGCAGACGCGACATGAGACGTGATTTGTTTACCTTGCTTGCTTGATTCCCTCTCGAGCCTTGAGCATTGTCCTCATGAGAAGAATCGAATCAAGAAATGATATCTTCTACATAAAAACTATGGTCATAAGCTCTCGAGTTATGGATGATTGTCTCTCAAAGCAATTATGAAAACTGCATTGTCAAAGAAAACAAAGTCAGGAAGCTGAAGCACACAGAACGATGACATTCATTGGCCAACATGTAAATGCAGCACTTGTCACTCGAGGCATGGGTGTGAGCTCTCGAGCTTAAATTTGTTGTCATGAGGGTCCCAAAGCTATTGTGGAATCACAAAAAACCATCATAGAAAGCTTCACGAGAAGCTCAAGAACACAACAAACTCGAAATTGGAGATTGGACGAAAAGCAAAATCAAAAGATGCAGAACCAGCAATTGGGAAAGCTAACAGCAGATCGGAGTGTAAAAGCAGCAGCACCAAAACTCTTGTATGATAGGGCAAATTTCGGAAGGAAAATATCAAGATGTGGTTGAATGGACTCCAGATTGCATGAACATGAGAAGAATTAAAAACAATATAACAAGGCTATGATCTCTAATCCAGCAGGCATCACCCAATGAGAACACGTACATTGGTAGATCAGCAACATCGGGATCGCCACGCAGCTCAGTTTTCCTGTTTCATCTTCCAAGAACAGCACCTAGTGGTCACCATGGACTCCAAAAATGCCATCTCAGTTACTCCTTAACAAGAAAACAAAAATAACAGTATATAAAATTGTTCTGTATATAATAGAAAGTACTGACAAGGACTTAATTTGTATCAAACAATAAACTGAAAGCTATAATATGTGTCTTGAGAACAGATTATAAGCACCCTACTGCATTCAGCTATTCTCCTTTAGCAATATCTTGGAGCGAAACAAAGGACGGTCTTGCAAGCTTTTTCAATAACAAATTGTTGGGTCCAAGAATCCTTGACGCCATACTCCTTCATAACCCATGTACAAAATTCTTTAGGGTTGGTATGTGTGGAAACCGAGATGCAGAGACGACCTTCAACAACTCCCAAACTTATTAACCCGTGAACTCGGTCACCGGAACATTGTAGAGGTAATGGAAACTGCCTATACTGCTCACTTTCAAAATCAAAAACACATAGAAACCCATTTGGGCCAAAATAGTAGTGAACTGTATGCAAAGATCCATGCAAAAAGGCACCACCATATCTATCCAGCCGACAAACCTTGCTAGGAGCATTTCCAACGCTTCTCCGCTGTCCCGTGTCGATTGTGTATGTTTCAGCACTATTTTTTCCATAGCAGAAGAGTTGAATTACTTTGTATTGTTTGCTCAAAGCACTGATTCCGAAACCCAGACTTATGCTGTGCCTTTCTTTCTTGGACGTTATTGGAATGGTGATTTACTCGTCTAGAAATGGATTGCATACGCAAACACTTTTATAGCCTGTATGTTGAGTGATTTCTAAGCAAAACAACCCATTGAGAGAACCGATAACATCGAAATTATTGCCAGGAAACTTGCATTTATTAACCGCGGTGTGCTGGTGTTGGAATCAGATTCTTTAAATAACAATAAGCTATATGGTTTATTAAATCAAAACTGGAAAAAAAAAAAAAAGGCTTGATGGGTGAAAGAGTAACTTGATGCAGTCCCTAACCAAGAGAAATTGGCAACACTTGTTATACAATATATTAAAATAATAATTCAGCACATCAAAATCAATGTTTTTTCATGCTAAATACACTTTTAAAACTCATCTCAACGTCAACTTGGATCTTATATATTATTAATCCTCAACTATAATCCTCGTAGGAGTAAATTTCTGATATACATAGGATACCGATTCCTGGCACTAATTGCTCAAGCAGTAGAATAATTTTTTATATCTCCTAAAAAGTTGTGAAGGAAAATATAAAACATGTAGGAAAACAACGATTACTATGATAATTGGTGGGTACATTGTTGGTTTGGAAGGGTCTAAAACCCTAAAGCAAATATTTGGGCAATAAAAAATATATATAAAAAAGAGTTTCATCAATGATAGAAGCAATAACATACAATTTATCTTTTGATATCAATCCATGTCGAACCTTCTGCCCCGCTGCAAATTTCTCAAAGGGCAGAACAAAAATCTTCTTTTATTCGTAATAAACCCATCACTGTCACATGCTTGGCTGTGAGGAAGATGGAAACCAACAAAACTATCAAGATTTTTCTTTTTTTGGTTGCACCAAATTATCAAGACTTTGACAAGCGCATTCGCTTCTTTAAGAATAGACGACAAACTTAACTTGCCTAAATTAATCTGCGAGACCCCTCTGCTTAAAAACATCAAGCATAGCAACACCAATTTTTGCAGGAGACTCCACCACAGTAACTCCAGCTTCCCTTAGGGTCTTGATTTTGTCTTGTGCTGTACCCTTTCCACCTGAGACAATAGCTGCACAGAGACCAAAAAATAAAGATGTCAAGGCCAATAGGGTACCGAGCGAATGGCATCCAGTAAATGACAAGTTAAAATTTACAATCAAATAGAAATCTACCATTCAGGCTAGCATCATCACCTATAGGTTAATAAAGACCTCGATTCGAGATAGCGACATATAAGCCAGAAATACTCTGAAGTTAATTAAAGTAAGCAGAATAATTGTTGCTCATTTTTTAAGATTTCTTTTCAATAAAACGGTAACCTCAAAGGACTCCATGTGTAGAATTATCTTCATCTCCCAACTGTTCAAGTTGCCATTAGAATGTTATAGTTGCACGTAAGTTTAAATTTCCACAATTTTGCAAAGTCTAGGGTTTTAACTCTCTTCTTGTTAATCCCATCATCTATTGGGGTTAAGACCCATTACAGTGCCATGCTGCAGCCATTTCAAAAAGTTGGAGCTAATTATCATAGAAAAACCTGCAATCTTTTACTTCAAAAAAAATTTATAAGATCAGGACCTCTACTGACAACTTGTACATAGGATTATTATTTTGTTGTACAAAAGCTTCAGCACCTTTTGGGCAACACAAATTTAAGAATACTGAACCACAACGAATTCAACCCCCTCTAAACCTCCCAGCAAGACGCTACATTCATCTTGGAATTTTTTAGGCTGCCCTGCTCCTACTTCAATCTCTATGAATGTAAACCCACATAGATGTGCACACAAAATGCAAGCATAAAATTAATATAAAGTGCACGACCAAGAACATTGTACCTCCAGCATGTCCCATACGACGGCCTGGTGGTGCTGTTTGTCCAGCAATGAAGGCCACAACAGGCTTCTCAGTTCCACTTTCCTGTTAGAATGAATTCAATTTGATCACATATAAACAGACAGCAAAAAAAGATCCAGTAGCAATAATGCAGCAAGAATCTCCTAAGATACAATCTACCAAGAAATAAGTTATATACCCTACAATTTCTAATAAAACATTGACTTATCTAATGTCCACAATAATTTATTTTTTCTCCGATAATGAAGCATGCCCATGAGATTTTCTGAAATTATAGTAGTCAAAAACTTTACTCGACACAAACACATTTGAACAGAAACCGAGACTGTTGACTATATAACCTTGATCAAAGATTTATATACTCACGTCACTAGCACTCTCTAAAACACATTATCAACAACCCCAATAAAATTCTCACAAATAAAATCATAAAATCAAACTGAAAGGAAACATGGACGAGCAATAATTGAATCATCAATCAAAGAATGATGACTGAAAGGATATCTCAGTCATTAGATCTGTTCAACCTCGGTTCTTTCAAAAACAAAGAGGCATGTGGAATTTGTCTCTCCTCCCCCTTAACAGAGGTTTTGCTTTAGTAATAAAAATAAAAATAAAAATAACCATTTCTTTATTTAAAGGACAATAGACACAATCGAACTAATAAATCTGAAAACCTATAGATATATATAATTTAAGTCAACTACAGAAGATCTCATAGCATTTCATGGCCCAATAGATCCCATATTCCCATCATTTTTTTACAAAAATATAAGATAATTAATTTACAGGGACTTGTTGTAATCTAGTTACAAAACTGATTATATATACAAAATCCGAGTTCAAATGGAAACCACCAATGAATGGATGGCCATTACCTTTATTAATGCAGCAGCATCCTCTTCTGCAGTCCCACCTATCTCTCCTATAAGAATGATGCCTGAAATGCATAACGCAATTCTAGTTCACATGCATATCCTGTTTGTCCACTATCTACTACAATTCTTTCTGACACATCCATGGAGTATCAACATAAATAAAGGAAAAACAGAGTAATACAATGAAAAAATTAAAAAGAAGTGGAGAAAATAACCAGTAACGACCCCCACACAAAAAAAGCAAAGAAATAGAAAATCAAGAACATAGAAACTGAAAGGTGGTTTTGGAGAAACTCATTTATCAACAATGAGATAACTCATTCTCCAAAGAAAACAAATACAAAATACAGATACCATATAACTTTACCCTAACACTTTATCTAAGAATTTGAGGCCTCAAACAGAGACTGACAACATGGACACTTCAAAGCATCTGAGTAATAAAACAGCAAGGTTAATCAAGAGACTAAATTGTTACACTTTCAGACAATGGGCTTCAGGTCTCTGCACACAAACAGCTCCTACAGTCATGGGCAATGAGCAAAAACCTCAAACAAACAGAGGAGACAGAATAAAAAAAAATGTATGTATCTTCAGCTCCTAAACTGCCAAGTCTAAATCATCAACAGTAAAGCATGCTCAATGACACAGTTGATATGAACATAAATGAGTTTGTGTCCGTTTATGTGTGTGAAAGTTCCTAGCAACAAATTCTGCCACATTCTTCATTTGCAAATAGTTAAAGCAAGCAAGAAAATATTTCTGAGAACAATTTACCTTCTGTTTGAGAATCTGCAAGGAACTTCTCTATACAATCAACAAAGTTTGTTCCATTGAAAGGATCTCCTCCTATACCAACACAAGTGGATTGTCCAAGGCCAACAGCATTTGTTTGGAAAACCTAAAAAGATAAAAAAAAAAAAATTGCACCCATAAGGTCGTAAACAAATAAAATAACAAGTAGCTTAGGACAAAAAGAAACTACTGAAGTCACAAAGCCTCGATGATATCAATTAAAAATCAAAGCAGATGGACATATAAAACTCTCATTTTATATTCAAGGAAGCAATTTGTGTATTTGAAGGTGTACTTAGGGAAAACACAAACTTTTTTTTATAGGAAAACAATGTCTTGCTCTTCAAACAATCAATCGAAAGAGCAAACCAAACTAACATCTTATCAACATATCATCATCACATCAAATCAGGCCTTACCGCTTCATAGGTCAAAGTACCGGATCGAGAAACAATTCCAACACGACCAGGTTTATGGATGTAACCAGGCATTATACCTATTTTACATTCTCCTGGTTTAATAATACCAGGGCAGTTTGGCCCAATCAACCGAGTTTTAGATTGCCTGTTCAGAGCAGCCTTCACACGTACCTGAAATTTGTCGACATTATCTCAAAATCACTTCCAGAAGAACAAAGAAAAAACAAAAACAAACCTAAAATCCAAGCCAGTATTCAAATACACGTAGATCCAAAATCCAACCACGAATCAGTATATTTACCACATTTAATTTATCCAGAAACCATTAATAAAACTAACAATAAAATAGTTTGAGTTAAACAAATTTGAACACAGCCAACCAAATTATCAAACTTCCAAATGATAAATCACCGTATCACTGAACTAATGTAATTTCATTTCCAAAATTAAGAAAAAAACAAAATCAATTTTACCATATCATGCTGAGGTATTCCTTCAGTAATGCACACAACAAGATCCAATTCAGCTTCCATTGCCTCCAAAATTGCGGCCGCAGCAAATGGCGGAGGAACATAAATGACAGAAGCATTAGCCTTGGTTTCCGCCTTTGCTTCCGCCACCGTGTTGAAAACCGGAAGCCCTAAGTGCTCCGTCCCTCCCTTCTTTGGCGTGACACCTCCTACCTACCTCACCAAACAATCAAACAAACCGCACTTTAAGATTTGCTCACCGCCACGTCTCTCTTCTATGTAACAATTTTCCGAATATCAAATATAAAATTATCAAAAATAATAAAAATTAAATTTGAACTATACTTTTAAAAATAAGAAATGCGTAAGAAATTTGCTGTACCATTTTAGTGCCGTACTCGATGGCTTGTTCGGTGTGGAAAGTGCCGTTTTTGCCAGTGATGCCTTGGCAAATCACGCGAGTGTTTTTGTCGACGAAAACCGCAGGAGGTGGTGGTGGAGGTGCCGCATAATTGCGAGTCTGCGACCGTGAGAGGTTGAAGACAGAAGGGGTGGAGGAAGGCTTGCGTGACGCGATCGAGCCGAGTAGTTTCGCGACGGCTTGACGAGTCATCGGATTTTGGAGAAAAAGGTTCTGCTCACTGAGCTGGAGAGCAAAAAAGTTGGTAATTAAATTAAAACTAAATTAAAAAAATTAAAAAAAATCAATTTTTACCGTACATTGCCAGATGTTTTTCCTCTAGTAAGTAGTAACAACAAATGAAGTGAAAATAAGGAGTAAAAACAGTTTTTAATATTTTAATAAAAATAATATTATTTAAAAAAAAAAAAATGAACGCGTGAGAACGTGGATGGTGTCCTTCTACTTTGGGTGGCATCTTTTAAAGCCCGGTCCGGCTTGACAGGTCGACCCGAGACTAGAACCAAACCAGGTTTATAAAAAAATATGGGTAGTTAAAACTGGTGCATTGACCGGTAACCCAGTTGACCCAGTAAGACCTGATCAAAAACTCTGTTGCAACTCATTGACTATGTTTTAATTTTTTATCAAAACGATATCGTTTTGATTTATAAAAAAAATTAAGGTTGACTCGGGTAACCCGATGACTTGGTCAATACTTGTGACCCGGGCCTTAAGTTGGGTCGATCACCAGACCAGGTTTAAAAACACTGCCTACAATGATTGACAAACATCAACTTTTAGAGCAGAATTGGAATCTACTCGATGATCCATTCATGCCTGGGCGACATGTGTAAGGAATGGACCTTTGATTTGGTGAAAGTGACATTTATTTTTTTTCTCTCTCTCTCTTATTCTCTATTCCACGTTAACCTTCAATTTTTTAAAGCAATTTTTTAATATTTAATTTTTTATTATTATTTATTTTATTTAAAATAATTTATAAAATTAATTTGTTTTTTAATTATTTTTCATCTATTATATTTTATTTTAATTTTTTATAGTGCCATTTTTTTTAATCATTTTCTTGATTTATTTTATTTTTTTATTTTGTCTCTCATTATTTTACTTCATTTATGTTTTATGTCAAATTTGATTTTTATTTTTTTAATTTTTATTTTTTTAATTTTGATTGATTGGAAATTTTAATTCGTAATTTTTACAAGCTTACCTTTTATGAGGTAACTCAGTTACATGATATGGGTCATGGGTTTTGAAAATTAATTTGATTTGACTGCAATTATTTTTTTTAATTTTATTTTTTGACATTAGGTTATTGAGTCTTCAGCTTCATGATTTTTGTCGTTTTATTTTCTATAAGGTTATTCCGATCTCATATCAAGGGTCTCAGGTTAGTCAAATTAACCCTAGTTGATTGACTCGGGTTTTTTTTCAACTTTTTTTTTAATTAGTTTTTTTTTTCCAGTTTTGTCTTTCATTATTTCGTTTGCTTGAGAGTTAACCTTTATTGTTTTATTCATTTTCTTTTGTACGAGGTTATCTTGATCTCATAAGCGGGCCACGAGTTTGGCATGCTGGTTATAGTTTGGTTTTTTTAATTCTTTTTTAAAATTGATTTTTATTTATTTATCCTTTAATGTTTTATTTGTTGGTAACTAAGTTTTATTTTTTTTATTTTTCTTTATACGAGGTTATCTGGTTCTCATTCATTTTTTATTTTGTTATTAAATAAGATTATTGCTACCTTTTAGAAATAAAGAATATCTTTTCATAATATTAACCAGCGTTTATTTTTTTTATTAGTCATTGTTTGTTTTTTATTGTCATTTGCTTTGGTTTTATAATCACATTTTTAAATTAAATAAGCTTATCAAACATATTTGAATCAATAACACGAACCCTAAAATTTTCTTGTTTTTTTAAAAGTGTTATTATTGTCCGAGCATCATTTTTTTATGTTATGAAAAATTTGATTTGGTCATCTGGTGCACGGCATAACGCGAGCCACCTATCTAGTAAAATAACTAAGTTTCTATTACTATCTCGTGACATAAGAGATAGAGATAATAAGGACATAAATATATTTTGTTGAAGAGACACGAACGAAGACATAAAAAAATTTTGTCCCTCACACAATTTTGGAGTGAATTTTTGTATTTCCAAAACATGAGGTATCAAAGAAACATGCTTTCTAGAGACAACATTTATTATTTTTTATCTCTAAAATATCCATGTAAAAAACTCTTAATTCAAAAATTATCCAACTAGTAAGAATTAAAGAGATTATTATTATAATTTTAAAACTTGTCTTGTGGTAAGGCTTAGGTCACGGGGTAAAAGGGTCAACCCTTGACTTGGGTTAAAGCAAAATCTTTTCAAAGAATGAAAATGATGTCATTTTGATATAAAAAAATCAAATATCAATGAGTTTTTTTATCATAGGTTGACTGGATCATGGGTCGACTAGGGTTTTTTTATCAAGTCAAGCGATTCAATTTTTTCTTTATTTTCTCTCAAACCCAGTCCAGGCTCAAGGTCAGCCGGGTCCCAAAACGGTCAAGTCTTAGGATGACCTTGTCGGGCCAACGTGAGTTTTATAACTATGATTATTATATTATTATTATTATTATTAATTTTAACACTTAATATACATTATAGATACAATTTCATGTATCATAATTTTTTTGTTAATTGAGAAATAAAAGAAAATATTATTTATTCTTTATAAAATATATAATCTAAGAAATATATGAACTGATAAATAAATAAAAATTTGTTAACACTAATTAAATATTAAAATACGAAACTAATGTTCATGGTAGAAATAAAAAATAGATGCACTAACAAATATTTTGCACTAACTATTCTTTTTATTTTAAATATCTTCATTCATTTTACCTTAGTGGCAAAATATTTTTGCTAATAACAATTGTTTTTTTGTTTTTATAAAAACTTCAAATATAAACAGTTAATTCATATAAAATAAAAGAGAGAGAAAATCGATACAAATCAAAATAATCTCTTCAAAGTATCACACAACTAAAAAATATAAAAAAAAATCAATTAATATTTAAATAAAAATAATTAATAGAAAAGAATAAAAAAAGGACAGGCCACACATCTAGCCTAAAAAAAAAAAACCAAGCATGTGCTTGGTTTTTTTTTTAGTTTTTTTTTGTTTTGGTTTTGTTTTTTTTTTTTTTTAAGGTGAGTGACAAGTTATTTTTTCAATTATCTCTCGTAAATGAAAAATCCTTGCTTTTGGATTCTAGAAACTCATTTTTTAACTCATTCTAAAAAAACCTTCAAAACAATATATAAAACTTGAAAAAACCATGTAATAACCTCAAAATCAATCTAAAAATAAAAATCAATCAAATTAAAATAAACTAAATGAAATCGATTTACTTTTCTCGTCATGTTTAGACAGAAAATCAAGCTCCATTGAACTCCTTTTAAGAAGAAGAATTTATTGATAAAATGAATTGGTCGAACTCCTCTCAAGAAAAAGAATTCATTGAAATAATAAATTGATCTTTGGAGCTGAAATGGAGAAGAAAGAAGAGAGAATAGAATTTTGTTGTAATTGAATGGGGCGTGGGTGGTTTCATTTGATTTTAGCCACACAAATAAATTTGGCTTTGCAATGAAACAATAATAAAGCTTGAGATTGTGTTGATACTTGATACAGGTTGCTTGAATTCAAATTTTTGAAAAAAAAACAATTTTGCTCTCACAATAATTCAAACCCTCGAATTCTACGATACGTTAATTATTGAGCTATAATATAAATTTGTTAATCAAATATCTAAGAAAATGTATTAACTTGGTTCATTATTTATATGAATCAACTCCACGTGTTTTTAGTTGTATTGCTAATTTATGCAGAATGTAATCCCAAGACTAATTTAAATGCCATTTTACTTGTTTTTTTAAAGGCACGCGATTTTACCATTAACTTTATCATAAAAAAAAATGCATAAATTTCATACAAGTTACGCATGATCAACTATTTCTGTAGCCATGAGTCTGTTAAGTGCTTGGCTCAGAAAACATGGCCAATCTTGGACTCTGCATGATGTTTCCACATCAAGGCCCTGCCTCAGCAATTCACGCAGGGCAGCAATCGCTCCTCGTCTCCGTTCTGCATTTTCAGGAGAGTGCAGCATGCCTAA
>Ga0307517_10013674_pt1 | contig 10997 bp, 10 predicted proteins | sample 23_EM_MG_FD_194515 | JGI IMG/M metagenome (GOLD analysis project Ga0307517, IMG submission 194515) | Populus trichocarpa ectomycorrhiza microbial communities from riparian zone in the Pacific Northwest, United States - 23_EM | ecosystem: Host-associated > Plants > Roots > Unclassified | place... | reverse complement strand
GCCCGCCGCGCAGGGAACCGGCCGGTCGCGGGAGAATGGCCTGCGTGATCGTGGACTGCGCCATCTACCGTGACGGACGCCGCACCGACACCCCCGCCGACCTGTCGGACGCCCTGGACAGGGCCCGCGCGCAGGGCCACTCCTTCGTCTGGATCGGGCTGTACGAGCCGACGGAGGAGGAGTTCGAGCTGGTGACCGCCGAGTTCGGACTGCACCCGCTGGCCGTGGAGGACGCCCTCACCGCCCACCAGCGGCCCAAGCTGGAGGTGTACCAGGATTCGCTCTTCCTGGTCCTGAAGCCGGTGGACTACGACGACGCGGCCGACACCGTCTCCGCCGGCGAGCTGATGGTTTTCATCGGCGACGCCTTCGTCGTCACCGTCCGGCACGGTCACGGCATCGCCCCCGCCGACGTACGGCACCGCCTGGAGGCGGACCCGGAGGTGCTGCGGCACGGGCCGTCCGCGGTGATGTACGCGATCAGCGACACGGTCGTGGACCACTACCTGGCGGTCGGCGACGAGCTCCAGGCCGACCTGGAGGAGCTGGAGGCCGAGGTCTTCCAGCCGTCCGTACGCGCCACGGGGAGCACCGCGAGCCGGATCTACAACTTCAAGCGCCAGGTCCTGGAGTTCCGCCGCGCCACGGGCCCGCTCGCCCAGCCCATGCTCCGCCTCGCCACCGGCGCGGTGCCCTTCACCGAGCCCAAGGCGCATCCCTTCTTCCGCGATGTCGCCGACCACCTCACCCGGGTCAACGAGCAGGTGGAAGGCCTGGACCGGCTGATGTCGGACATCCTCCAGGCCCACCTCACCCAGGTCAGCGTCCGCCAGAACGACGACATGCGGAAGATCTCCGCCTGGGCCGCGATGGCCGCCGTCCCGACCATGATCGCGGGCATCTACGGCATGAACTTCGACCACATGCCCGAGCTGCACTACATCTGGGCCTACCCGACGGTCCTCGCCACGACCGCCGCCCTGGTCCTGGGCCTGTACCGCACGTTCAAGCGCCGCGGCTGGCTCTGAGCGGGCCTCCGGGCCCTACGCGGGGTCCTAGACCGTTTCCGCGACCGGCGCCGGGCCGCCCATCGCGTCGCGCCGGGCGGGCATCGCCAGCGTCACCATGCGCCGCCAGCCGTGCAGGCGCTCGTACGCGTAGACCGCGTGGATGCCGGCCTCCAGCGCCAGCGCCTTCGGCCTGGGCCAGCGCAGGATGCGGCCCATGTTGGCCATCACCGCGAGGCTGACGTCTCGGTAGACGCGGATCTCGGCTAGCGCGCACTCGCGCAGGGTGTGCTGGATGACGCGGCCCTTCCCGGCGCGGGCGAAGGACAGCAGTTCCTCGTGGCAGTAGGCGAGGTGGTTGTCCTCGTCGTGCGAGATCATGCGCATCGCCCTGCCGATGTCCGGGTGGTCCCCGAAGTGCCTGGTGAGCAGCGCCATCTGTTCGGCCGCGCGCTGCTCGGTCACCCGGCTGTGGGACAGATAGGTGACGATGTCGTGTTCGGACAGCGGCTCGTCGCGGCGCAGCTTGTCGTGGGCGAGGCCGATGCCGGAGCGCTCCAGCAGCATCGTGTAGTCGGTCTCCGGCGGCACGGGGACGGGGTCCAGGCCGCGCTTGTGCAGCAGCGCGTTGAAGATCCTGCCGTGCTTGTCCTCGTCCGCGCCGTGCCGGGCCACCTTGGGCGCCAGCTCACGCTGGGACAGCGGGATGAGGGCGGCGATCCGGCCGTTTTCCCAGCCACCCTGGGACTCGCCGCTCGCGGCGATCGAGCAGAAGAGCCGGAACGATTCGTCGTCGTCGAGGATCTCCTGGAAAAGGCTCTTGGCCGACAGCATTGCGTACCTCCCGGAAACGGACATATGCAAATGAAAGCCAAGCCTCGCGCCGATGATCAGGCAACAGAGAGACACCCGCCCGGCCGTAACTCCTGGCGTTCAGGTGCGTTGTGTTTAGTGACGGCCGTGGCGGGGAAGACCCCCGAGCCCCCACCACGGCCGCAGATTCGCAGTGATTCGCGACCCGACGTGACTTGTCGTATCTCCTGGGTAAGGTGCACACGGCGAGGGAAACACCAGGGGTCGGGACCGCGAAGCAGGTGCAGGTGGACATGTTCAGCAAGGCCACGAAGAGCCGTCCGACAGCGAATCGGCTGGGGCCGGCCGGCTCGGACTGGTCGCCGTACGACCGCCTGGACGACGCGGCGCAGGCCTATTTCCTGCACGCCGACATCGCGCTCGAAGCGATCGCGGGGGTCATCGGACGCCGCCGGGTGCGCGGCTTCACCCTGGAGCGGGTCGTCGACCTCTCCGAGGCCGGCACCTCCGTCTGGCAGGAGGCCGCCGTCTGCGACGGCCGCCGCCTCATCCTCTGGCACAGCGAGGAACTGGCCGACGACGACGCCCCCGGCGGCACCGTCCTGGACTCCTCCGTCCAGGTCCTCCCCCTCGGCGCCATCGGCCACGTCGGCATGCGCACCCTCGTCGGCCGCGACGAACAGGGCGGCCGCGTCGACCGCGGCGTCTTCGTCGTGCTCGCCACCGCCATGCCCCACGAGCTCAGCGCCGTCCCCACCAGCGACTCCGACGGCACCGTGGCCGCCGCCCGCTTCCGCCCGGAAGCGTTCCGCTTCAGCAAATCGCTGGACGACGGCGGCCCCGGCCAGATAGCGCGCCTGATCGACTTCGGGCGCCTGCTGGGCCGTTTGGTACCGGGCTAGTCAGGCAGCCGCCGCCCGGGTTGTGTCCACCCGGGCGGCGGCGCGCTGCCGCGACTTACGCCACCCCGGCCAGCTCCAGCGCCTCGACGCCCGCCCGCAGTGCGGCAACCCGCTCATCGAGCGTGAACCCCGCAGGGGTGAGGCTCAGCGTCGTCACGCCCGCCTCCGCGTAGGCCCGCATCCGGTCCGCGATCCGCTCGACGGATCCGAGCAGCGTCGTGGAGTCGATCAGATCCCGCGGCACCGCCGCCCCCGCCCCGGCCTTGTCGCCGGCGAGGTACTTGTCCTGGATCTCGGCCGCTTCCTTCTCGTAGCCCATCCGCTGCGCGAGCTTGTTGTAGAAGTTCTGCTGGCGGCTGCCCATGCCGCCGACGTACAGCGCGGTGTACGGACGGAAGAGGTCCGCGAGCGCGTCCACGTCGTCGCCGAGCGCGATGGGGACGGTCGGGCAGATGTCGAAGCCCTCCAGCGTCTTGCCGGCCTTGGCGCGGCCCTCGCGGATGGGGGCGAGCGCGGTCTCCTCGATGTGCTCGGCGGACGGGAAGATGAGCAGCGCGCCGTCCGCGATCTCGCCGGTCTGTTCGAGGTTCTTGGGGCCGATCGCGGCGATGTAGAGCGGGATGTGCTCGCGCTCGGGGTGCACGGTGAGCTTGAGCGGCTTGCCGGGGCCGCCGGGCAGCGGCAGGGTCCAGTGCTCGCCCTCGTAGGAGAGCCGCTCCCGGGTCATGGCCTTGCGGACGATCTCGACGTACTCGCGCGTGCGGGCCAGCGGCTTGTCGAACTTGACGCCGTACCAGCCCTCGGAGACCTGGGGGCCGGAGACGCCGAGGCCGAGGCGGAAACGGCCGCCGGACAGGGAGTCGAGGGTGGCGGCGGTCATGGCCGTCATCGCGGGGGTGCGGGCCGGGATCTGCATGATCGCCGCGCCGACGTCGATCCGCTCGGTGTGGGCGGCGACCCAGGAGAGCACCGTCGGCACGTCGGAGCCGTACGCCTCGGCGGCCCAGCACACGGCGTAGCCGAGCCGGTCCGCCTCCTTGGCGACGGCGAGATTGTCCGAGTCCATCCCGGCGCCCCAGTAACCGAGGTTGATCCCGAGCCGCATACCGCTCCCCTTACCGATCAGTAACGTCGTTGTTCCCCGGACCATATCGCTCCGGCGGCGATCCGGAGCAGGTCCGGGGCCTGTCGGCTTCGTCACCTCACCCCACAAACGGCCTCTGGCCAGTACTCTCACCGGTCATGGAGCAACGGCATCTCGGTCGCACCGGCCTGCGCGTGTCCCGGATCGGGCTCGGCACCCTCACCTGGGGGCGGGACACCGGAGAGCGGGACGCGGCGGACCAGTTGAAGGCCTTCTGGGAGGCCGGCGGGACGCTCGTGGACACCGCCGACGTCTACTCCGACGGCAGCGCCGAATACCTGCTCGGGCGGCTGATCGAGGACCTGGTCCCCCGCTCCGATCTGGTGATCGCCACCAAGGCGGGCAGCGTGCCCGACCCCGACCGCCGTTTCGACGGCTCGCGCGGCCATCTGCTGGCGGCGCTGGACGCCTCGCTGCAGCGGCTCGGCACGGACTACGTGGACCTGTGGCAGGTGCACGCCTTCGATCCCATGTCCCCGCTCGAAGAGACCCTGCAGGCCCTCGACCTCGCCGTCGCCTCGGGGCGCGCCCGCTACGTCGGGGTCTCCAACTACTGCGGCTGGCAGCTCGCCAAGGCCGCGACCTGGCAGCGGGCGGTGCCCGGCCGCACCCCGCTGGCGAGTACGCAGATGGAGTACTCCCTGCTCCAGCGGGGCATCGAGCGCGAGGTGCTGCCCGCCGCGCTGGACCTGGGCGTCGGGCTGCTCCCCTCCTCCCCGCTCGGGCGCGGTGTGCTCACCGGCAAGTACCGGCACGGCACCCCGCCGGACTCACGCGGCGGCTCGGAGGCCATGGCGCCCTTCGTCGCGCCCTACCTTGACGAGCCCGCCCGGCGCATCGTGGACGCCCTGGCCATAGCGGCGGACGGGCTGGCCGTGACCCCGCTACAGGTCGCGCTGGCGTGGATCCGCGACCGGCCCGGGGTGGCCGCGCCCATCATCGGCGCGCGCAACGCGCAGCAGCTCACGGCGGCATTGTCAGTGGAGGCCCTTAGTCTTCCGGAAGAGATCTGCGAGGCGCTGGACGACGTGTCGGCGCCCCTGCACCGCTACCCGGACCACGACTGGAGCACGCTCTGATGACCGACGACCACGACGCCGCCGACGCCGGGACGAAGCTGTCGCCCGAGCTGCGCGACCTGGCGGCGGCGGTGAAGGCGATCGAGCGCGGCGAGAAGCCGGCGGCCCCGGCCCCCCGCAGAGCCGCGGCCCCTCAGGCCCCGGCTGCCCCTGCGGTCCCCGCCGCTCCCGCCCCGGCCGCCGCCGAGCCGCCCCGCGCGCGCCCCGTCATCCCCTCCTCCGCCGACGCGCTCTCCGACGCGCGGGCCGTGCTGGCGGCGGGCGGGGCTCCGGAGACGCTCGCGGAGCCGGCCGTGGCCGCGCTGGGCGAGCGGGCCGGGGAGCTGCTGCGGGAGGACCCCTGGCAGGTGCTGGCTCTGCCAGGCGTACGGGTGGAGCACGCCGACGGCTTCGCCAAGGCACTGCTGGGCGGCGAGGGCGGCCCGGACGACGAGCGCCGCGTGCGGGCGCTCGTGAGCTGGCTGCTGGAGCGCGCGGCCGAGCAGGGCCACACCGCGCTCGAAGCCTCCGTACTCCAGACCGCGCTGGGCAAGCAGTCGGTGGCCGACCCGGAGGAGGCGCTGCGGGCGGCCGTGGCCGACGGCGGCGTACTGGTCTTCCACGACGCGGAGGACACGCCCGCCAAGCGCACCGAGGAGGACGAAGAGGCGCCCGTACGGCTGCTGTTCGGCCTGGACCGCTACGCCCTCGCCGAGGAGAGCCTCGCGGACGGCCTGAACCGGCTGCTCAACACCTTCGAGGGCGCCGATGACATCCCGGCGGAGTGGGAGGGCGCGGCGGCGGCCGCCTCGTCGCCGTCCGCCGCCGCGCTGATCCGGGCGGCCGCGTGCAGCGGCCTGGTGGCGCACACGGGCGGCGAGGCGGCCCGCGCCGAGCCCGTCGCGCTGGTGGCGGCGGCCCGGGCGCTGGGCATGCGGGCGTACGCGGCCGCGTACGCCCGGGCCGACGGGGACACGGTGCTGACCGTCGCCGACCTGCTGGCGGGTGCGCAGGGGCCGGGGCGCGACGAGGACGGCTCCCTCGCCCTGGACCTGCTGGCCGTGCTGGACGCGCCGATGCTGGACGTCGAGTCGGCGGCCACGCTGGTGGAGGCCGTGCCGGACGGGGCGCGGCTGGTGCTGAGCGGCGATCCGGGCGTGCTGTGGTCGGTGGGCCCGGGGCGGGCCTTCGCGGATCTGCTGGCGGCGAAGACCTGCCCCCAGGTGGCTTCGCGCACCCCGGATCCGGGGCCGATCGGCGAGCTGGTCTCCGGCATCGGCATCGGCGAGCTGGAGCAGGTCGAGGCCCCCGGCAAGGAGGTCGTGACCGTCCCCGTGCGCGACGCGGGCGAGGCGGTGCACCGTACGGTCCAGCTGGTCGCCGACTCGGTGCCGCGTGTCATCGGGGTGCCCGCCGACCGGACGCAGGTGATCACCCCGGGCCACGGCGGCGCGGCCGGCACCCGCGTGCTCAACGCGGCCCTGAAGGAGCGCCTCAACCCCGGCCCCGGCCGCTTCGGCGGCTTCGACCCGGGCGACCGGGTGGTGCACGGCGCCGCCTTCGCCACCGTGGTGACGGCGGACGCGGACGGGCTGCACCTGGACTGCGACGGCACCCGCCTGGTCGTCCCGCGCGACGCGGTGGCGGCCGGGGCCGTACGGCACGGCTGGGCGGTCACCGCCCACCAGGCGGCCGGGATGCGCTGGCCGGCGGCCGTCGTGGTGCTGCCGGGCGACGCGGGCGGGGCGCTGACCCGGGCCTGGGCCTACACGGCGTTCGGCCGGGGCGAGCGCCATCTGTCCGTCGTCCAGGGCGTGGGCGAGGCACTGGCGCGTACGGTCGCCGAGCTGCCGGCCAAGCCGCGGACGACCCGCCTGCGAGCGGTGCTGCGCGAGCAGGCGGGCGGCGCGTAAAGCCGTTGCGACGGCCGGATCAGCGGTCGGGGTCGAGGGCGTCCAGTTCGTCGTCGAAGACCGCGCTGACGTCGAAGCGGCAGATGACGAGCTGGGGGTCCGCCTGGTCGAAGGGGGCTCCCAGCCACTCCCCCGGTTCGGCGGCCTCGGCCACCGCGGACACCCAGAGCGTGGAGTCGCCCTCCTCCAGGCCGAACTCCTTGTGCCGCTGGGCGATCTCATCGGGTTCGTACTCCCCGAAGAGCACCCCGACAGCGGTGTTGACGCTCGCCCCGGCCGTTTCGTCGTCCGCCCCGGCGACCCGCTCGGCCTGGGCGAACAGCCGCTGCGGCTCGGCCACGGTGTAGTCGCGGCGGATCAGCACACTGATCGCGGCCGGGTCCTCGGGCCCGATGTACTCGGGCAGGTTGTCGCCCGAGGGCACCTCGAACGGGGTGACCTCGTCATACGCGTCATAGAGCAGCTCGTCGTAGGCTTCCGCCGCCGCGGCGAGCTCGTCGAACGCGGCGTAGATCGCGGGGTCGTCCTCCCCGCTGCGGCTCTCGATCGCTTCGAGGTGGCGGTCCAGCGCGGTCTTGACCGCCTCGGCGGCGGCTCGTACCTCGGCAACGTTGGGCTGCACAGCATCAGACATGAGGCAGACGCTATCCCTACCAGGGTGTTCCCCGCACAATAGATGCGATGGCCGAATACGAATTCAGAGAGATGTACGTGCCACGGGGTGTGACCCGCCAGGAGGCACAACGACTGCTGACCGACCACGCGGAGTACGGCCACTGGGAGTTGGACCGGGTCCGCCTCTACCCCGACGGAAGCCGCAAGGTGCGGCTGAGACGCCGGATCATCCGCCAGGTGAGAGCCACGTGGTGAGCGCCGGGTAACGGTGCGTTGACACAATGTGGAGCGGGGCCCCGCGTGACTCACGGGGCCCCGCTCCATGCGGCTCTTGAAGGTCTGGTCGCTCCGGTAGCTGTTATCGCTGCCGTCGTGCTGCTCTCAGGCCCGGACCTTGCGGGAGCGGCGGAAGAGCACCGCACCGCCGAGGAGCATGCCGGCGCCGGTCACCAGGGTCAGGCCCAGGTTCTCCGAGCCGGTGTGGGCGAGCTGCGGGCCGGTCGGCTTCATCGGCAGGTGGCCGGTCGGCTTGCCGGGGTGGTTCACGTGGCCCGGCTTGTGCGGCTTCGCCGGCTGGTGCGGCTTGGCCGGCTGGTGGCCGGACGGCTTGCCCGGGTGGTGCGGCTGACCGGGGTGACCGGGGTGGTGCGGGCCCTTCGGTCCGTGCCCGGGGTGGTGGGCGTGGTGGCCCGACCCCTCCACGTTCGCGCAGGTGTTGCCGATCGCAGGGTTGGCCGCGGCGATGACGTTCACCGAGTTGCCGCACGCGTTCACCGGCACATCGACGGGCACCTGGATGACGTTGCCCGAGGCGACGCCGGGCGAACCCGCGGCGATGGCCTCGGCGGAGGAACCGCCGCCGTGGTGGTCCGAACCGTGGTGGTCCGAGCCGTCACCGGAGCCGGAGCCGTGGCTCCAGCCGTGGTCGGACCCGTGGTCGGACCCGTGACCCGAGCCGTGCCCGGAGCCGTGGCTCCAGCCGTGGTCGGAACCGTGGCTCGCGCCATGGCCCGAACCGTGGCCGGAGCCCTGGCTCGACCCGTGCGCGTCCTTGTGGCCGCCGCTCGCGTTGACACAGGTGTTGCCCGTCGCGGGGTTGAGCACACCCACGACGTTGATGGTGTTGCCGCACGCGTTGATCGGCACATGGACCGGCACCTGGACGGTGTTTCCGGAGAGCACACCCGGTGAGCCGGCGGCCACACTCTGAGCGTTCGAGTCGGCGTAAGCCATCCCGCCGGTGGTCACCGCCAGCACACCGCCCGTGGCGACGGCGGTGAGCAGGCCCTTCTTCGCGACCTGTCGCATGATTCTCCCTGCCTTGGAACTGCTGTGAACTGCGTTGGAACTGCCGGGGAAAGAGCAGAAGGAACAAAGGAACGGAGCCGTGTCGGCCCCGGAACGCAGTGAGCATTCCGGGGCCGACCGGGGTCAGGCCCTCAACGGGCCCGACGCAACGTCACTTGTTGATGCAGGTGTTACCGATCGCCGGGTTCAGCAGCCCGATGACGTTGATGGTGTTGCCGCACACGTTGACCGGGATGTGAACCGGAACCTGGATGACGTTGCCGGACAGCACACCGGGGGAACCGATAGCGGCACCCTGGGCACCGGCATCGGCGACGGCCACGCCCGCACCAGCAGCCACGAGACCACCGGTGACAGCGGCAGCGGCGACGACCTTCTTGATCATTTTTCCTCCTTGTTGGCAAAACGGCCCCAACTGCGGACCGCATACGACACAACGACCTCGGAGGAGGCGGGCTACTACCGCCCGGATTCATTCACTCTTTTCGGCTAAACAGGCAGGAAGGCGCAACTAATCGGCAATTTCCTCAGCAGTCGTTGAGGAAACGGTCCAGCACCCGCACCCCGAACTTCAGCCCGTCCACCGGCACCCGCTCGTCCACGCCGTGGAACATCCCCGCGAAGTCCAGCTCCGGCGGCAGCTGCAGCGGCGCGAAGCCGAAGCAGCGGATCCCCAGGTCGTCGAAGGACTTCGCGTCCGTACCGCCGGACAGCATGTACGGCACCGCGCGCGCGATCGGGTCCTCCGCCTTGAGCGCCGCCGTCATCGCGTCCACCAGCGAACCGTCGAAGCCGGTCTCCAGCGCCTTGTCCGAGTGCACGTCCTCGCGCTTCACGCGCGGGCCCAGGATCCGGTCGAGGTCGGCGAGGAACTCCTCCTCGTACCCCGGCAGGAAACGCCCGTCGACATGGGCCGTCGCCTGGCCCGGGATCACGTTGACCTTGTATCCGGCGCCCAGCATCGTCGGCGCCGCCGTGTTCCGCAGCGTCGCCCCGATGATCTTGGCGATGCCGCCCAGCTTGGCCAGCGTCGCCTCCATGTCCTCCGGGTCCAGCTCCGTGCCCAGCGCGTCGCCCAGCTCGTCCAGGAACGACCGCACCGTCTTGGTGACCCGCACCGGGAACCTGTGCCGCCCCAGGCGGCCGACCGCCTCGCACAGCTCCGTGATCGCGTTGTCGTTGTTCGTCATCGACCCGTGGCCGGCCGTGCCGTCCACCGTCAGCCGCATCCAGTGCATGCCCTTCTGGGCCGTCTCGATCAGATACAGCCGCAGATTCTCGTTCACCGTGAACGAGAACCCCCCGACCTCACCGATCGCCTCCGTCACCCCCTCGAACAGCTCCGGGTGCTTCTCCACCAGGTGCCGCGCCCCGTAGACCCCGCCGGCCTCCTCGTCCGCCAGAAAGGCGAGCACGATGTCCCGCGGCGGCTTGCGCCCGCTGCGCATCCGGTCGCGTACGACCGCCAGCGTCATCGCGTCCATGTCCTTCATGTCGACCGCGCCCCGGCCCCACACGCACCCGTCCGCGACCTCGCCCGAGAACGGGTGATGCGTCCAGTCGTCCGCGTTCGCCGGCACCACATCGGTATGCCCGTGGATCAGCAGCGCCGGCCGCGACCGGTCCTCCCCCGCGATCCGCGCCACCGTCGAGGCCCGCCCCCGGTGCGACTCGAAGATCTCCGGCTCCAGCCCCACCTCCGCGAGCTTCTCCGCGACATACTCCGCCGCCGCCCGCTCCCCCGGCCCCGAATGATCACCGTAATTGCTCGTGTCGATCCGGATCAGGTCCCGGCACAGGTCCACCACCTCGTCCTCGCCGGCGATCGTACGGGCGTCCGAGTGCGACTCGCTCACGCTGTCTCCTCCTCATTCGGGCTTCCCGGCCATCCTCCCCCGCCTGTCTACCCCACGGGCCCGAGGACCCGTGATCGGGCACCTCCGAATGTTTGCTATCGTTTCCTACGTCGCCGCGGCCGCGAGGCCCGCGACGAAACACCTGGTCCGGGTGGCGGAATGGCAGACGCGCTAGCTTGAGGTGCTAGTGCCCTTTATCGGGCGTGGGGGTTCAAGTCCCCCCTCGGACACTTTTGGGTTTTTACGTGCGTCAGTGGTGCTGGTCGAGTCTCGACCGGCACCATTCGTGTTTCGTGGTCGCAGGTCAGGCACAGCAGCGCTGTCGCAGGTCGGCCCCATAGGGTCGGAGGCATGACGACATCCCTTGCCAGCAGTGCGTTC
>Ga0307517_10013673_pt1 | contig 10998 bp, 15 predicted proteins | sample 23_EM_MG_FD_194515 | JGI IMG/M metagenome (GOLD analysis project Ga0307517, IMG submission 194515) | Populus trichocarpa ectomycorrhiza microbial communities from riparian zone in the Pacific Northwest, United States - 23_EM | ecosystem: Host-associated > Plants > Roots > Unclassified | place... | reverse complement strand
GTCAGCAAGGCGAGGCTGGGGTCAATCAGTAGCCAGTTACAGCAACAGCTTGGTACGGTACCTCGGATATCCACGGGCGGTCCGGTTACTCATACATGACAAAAGCGATGGCCAAGGTTACGGGGTCTCTGCAGAAGTCAACCGAGATCATGAAGCTCTCGAACTCGCTCATCAAGCTCCCGCAGATCAGCGAAGTCATGCGGAACGTGAGCATGGAAATGACAAAGGTGAGTAAATGGGAAGTTTCGCAAACTGGGTAGTAAATAATCTCTATTACTAGGCTGGCATTATGGACGATATGATGCAAGACATGCTTGACGCCGAGGAAGATGAAGAAATTGAGCAAGAGGCTGACGCAGAGGTCGATAAGGTCTTGTTTAATCTTACCAACGGTAAACTGGGGCAGGCTGGAACTGTCGGGACCGAGCTACCAGTATGTTATCTGCCTTTGCAGCTTGTTCTTTGCTGATGGGTCCACGTACAGTCCGCGCAGGAGCAGTTGGAGGACGAGGAGACGGAGCGTGCGATGGAAAAGTACCGCCAGCAGTTGAATGGTATACTTAGTTCATGATTTTATGTTCGTGTCCTTAGGTGTTTTGTAATGTACTTGGTAATTCTGTATCCACGCCCCGCCCAGGTCCCGTCTGCGCGCTGTCCCGCCCGCCCGCTCTGGGAGGTCTTTGTGGTCGGATTCCAAGTCCGAAATGATTGGCGGAAGCTGTCACGTGGTAGAACTCGTCCTTCCGCCCATCACCGACTTTTTCAAATCTTCACTTCTCTCCAAACCATGTTAAGTTCCAGGTATCTCTCCGGCGCTGCACAAAACACTCTGAGGCGTTCCCAGGTATGCACTCAGGTCGAGAATGCTTGCGCCCGCGCTGACCCTCAGTATAGGCACTCAGAAGCTACGCAACCGCAACCGCGACTGCGACTGCCACCTTCGCTGGCCAGAAGGGTAGCAACGTAGGAAATTTCCATGTTCGTGTTGGAACCGACTACTGACGACCTCTCAGGGCAAATACACAGTCACGCTCATTCCCGGAGATGGTACGCGGCTGATCTTCTCCGCGTCATAATGTACTGAGGTCACATGCTCGTAGGTATTGGACCAGAGATCAGCGAATCCATTAAGAATATCTACACCGCTGCCAGAGTATGTGCTCCCGAACGCACGTTCTTATCGTCTGACAAAAAATTTTTAGGTGCCAATCCAATGGGAGGAGGTTGACGTTACACCCGTCCTGAAGGGAGGGAAGACGGTCATTCCCGATGCTGCCGTTAACTCTATCAAGAAAAACACTGTGGCTCTTAAAGGTACGTGCACATCCTGGACTCTATTGCGCTCATCTCTGACGTCGAATCCAAAGGTCCTTTGGCCACACCGAGTAAGTCTCGTCTATCACCATATAACCCTGTGTGCTAATTATGACGGGGAAGTCGGAAAGGGCCACGTTTCCCTTAACTTGACCCTTCGAAGGACATTCAACCTTTTTGCCAACGTTCGGCCATGTGTTTCCATCCCCGGATACAAGACACCATATGATGATGTCAACACTGTTCTTATCCGTGAAAACACAGAGGGAGAGTACTCTGGTATTGAGCATGAGGTCAGTCCTTGTTTTTTTTTCTCTTTCTTTTTTACGTGTCCAACGTCTCTGACCTTTGTTCTAGGTCGTTGATGGCGTCGTCCAGTCAATCAAGTTGATTACCTGGGACGCTTCAGAGCGGGTAGCGCGCTACGCCTTCAACTACGCCCAAGCTCATGGCAGGAAGCGTGTCACCGCCGTCCATAAGGCGAACATCATGTAGGTATCCTGTTTGTCTGGTCAATCAGCTACCTCACCACACCACAGGAAAATGTCTGATGGCATGTTCCTGTCTGCCTGCCGTCAGATCTCCAAGGAGTTCCCACAAATCAGTTATGATGAAGACCTACTCGATCGCGCCTGCCTTCGGGTCAGTGTCTATAACCCTTCTTCGGTGCGATTGAACTTAATCATTCCGCCTTGTGGTAGATCACCCAAAACCCCGCTCCTTACTCGGACCGGGTGATGGTGATGCCGAATTTGTATGGCGACATCTTGTCCGACATGTGCGCTGGTCTCATTGGCGGATTGGGACTGACGCCATCCGGAAACATCGGACGGGTGAGCGCCCATTTCGCGTCTTCTCTCGGATCGCACCTCACCCCGCTTGCAGGACGCTTCAATCTTCGAGGCCGTCCATGGCTCAGCGCCTGACATTGCCGGTAAGGGGTTGGCCAACCCCACTGCTCTGCTTCTCTCCTCCATGATGATGCTCAGGTGCGTGATTTCATGATAGCTGCCGTGAATGTGGAACTGACGTTGTCAAGGCATATGAACCTTAACGAGTACGCTGACAAAATCGAGAAGGCCGCCCTTTCCGTAAGCCTTTGTTCTTATGGGCGCAACCGGTTTTTCTGATAACGTTTAATACAGACCATCGCCGAGGGCAAGCACGTTACCGGTGACCTCGGTGGTAAGGCTTCAACCAAGGAGTATACCCAGGCTATCATTACCAAGCTGGCTGCCTGAGCCTGTTAAGGGCTTGCTTTGTACTCTATTTATACGTAGCTGCCAAGCGGTCTGTACTAGCCCACCTTGCTCAAGTTATAGACGATATAGACTTGGATACCGTCACTAGCGTGGGAAAATGATGCACGTGTCACTACACTGCCCAGTTATTCGGTCAAAGGTCTACACACTCACTCCCCCGCCCACCCACATCTTCCGTTCACGATAACCTAACCCTCCCCGCCTCACAAGGCACCACTTCCATTATCCCTCACGCGCCCCGCAGGGCAAGCCAACGTTCTTCTACGCAAATCTTGCATCTCGTCCGTACACTCTCTCCTCGATTATCTCCTCAGCGCATGCTGATGCGGATGACAATTGATTCCGTACTCCAGTTCTTTGTACTCCAACGCACCGAAATCCCAAACCCAAAAACACCCAGGAAAACGTTTTAAACCCTGCTAAAAATAAACGAAAACAAGTAACATATCACGACCGAAATGACAGACCAGGTCGCGGTGCAACAGCCTCCCTCCCAGTCGAGGGAGGAAAAGAAGCCCGCCACGTCTAACGCCTCCAACCAGAATTCCAACAGGGGGAGCCAAAAGAAGAACCCAAACAAGCCGAACAACCCCAGCCAGGGACGGAGAAAACCATCGTCTGCCGCCAACGAATCCGGGTCGGATACCGGTGGCGGACGCAAAGGTAACGACAACAGCAACAGGAGAACCTCAGAAAACCGCGGAAAGAGTCAAGGTGGTCGAGGAGGAGGTCAGAAAAACCGCCTCCCGTCTCAAGGCCGTCCAAGCAACTCCAACAATGGCCAATCTGGAAACAGGCAGGCTAGCAAGTCAAACTCTAGCACTCCCGCTCCTGCGACAGGTGCCGAGACTAGTGATGCCTTGTCTACTCTTCAACGTGTTATCGCTGACCTCAAGGCTGCCTCCCCTGCAGTTCAACCCTCCACCATCCCACCAACTGAGATCATTTCGTCTCTCCCAGCCAACGCCCCAGTTTTCCAACCGGGCATGCAATCTTGGCCTGGCTCCACGCAATCTAATGACCAGGCCAGGCATCGCAAGGCTGCCTCAGTTGGTGCCTCTTATAACAACAATACGATCGGCTACACCCCTAACCTGGGTGTCATGATGGAGGACGCAGAAGATGGTCCTCCTCCCTTCGAAGAAGGCGATATCCAGGGAGACGCCGGTTTCCGCCAGCAACAACAGAATCACAACCGCCGCTCCCTCTCTCAAAGCTTCACTGCCCCACGATTTGCTGCTCTTGCTCAGCAAGATCAAAGCGATGTTTTGGGACCCACAGGTCGTCCCCAGTTAGCTCCAGGCTTCATGTTTGGGCGTAGTGGTTCTCAACGAAGAGGGAGCACGCACAATCCGATGGGTCCAGCTATCAGTGAGGAGGATATCGGGTTCCAGTTCCCTCAACAGCAGACTCGCGGTCTTGATGGTCAGGGCCTTCCTCGACCAGACGATTCTGGAGGCGAGATTACGGGCATCATGGCCGAACAGGTAAATCACTCGTGCCACCATAATTTGTTATCAAACACTAAATTTCTCCAGATCGCCATCCAGAAGCAAATCGAGGCGTTGCAACAACAACAACAGGCACTTTATCAACAACAACTCGCTTCTAACCAAATTCTCTCCATGCAAACTCCGGGGCTCGCTCCGGGTCGTCAGTCTGCTCATCGGCGTGTCCAGAGCACCGTACCTGTTGGCATCACCGGTGGGAATAATACCTTTGGCAATATTCAGAATCCAATGGGCCAACTCGGCAACCTCAGTGGGCTTGGTATGGGCCTTGACGGTCAGACCGCCGCAATTCCTCGTGGCCACGGGCGCAGACACAGCGTGAATGTTTTGAACAAGGCTGTTGGTCAGAGCATCGGATCTTTTGAGGACGGAGGGTTTGAGCCGTTCGATGATGGGTTCAACCAACCTGGTCAACAACAGCGTGGTGCGTACCCGTGAAGTTACTTTCACGGCTTCAACTCATTTCGTCTAGGTGGAGCCACCTCCATCACACAGTCCAGCAACTTCGCCCAAGATCTCGCCCAAGCTCAGGCTCAGCTCACCAGTCTACAGCAATTCCGTGCTGCGTCTGGCGGTCATCACCACAAGATGCCCTCCTTCAGCTTCCCTAATATGCTTCCGAACATGATGGCCGCCAACATGATGGGTCTCGGTAGTGGGGTCAACTTCTTGCAGCAACAGACTCAACAATTCCAGTCGCAATTGCAACAACAGTCCAACCAACCGCAACGTAAATCCCTTTTCGCCCCCTACCTCCCCCAGGCTTCGCTCCCCCCGCTCTTGGCCGCTGGGAAGCTCGTCGTCGGTATCCTCCGTGTCAATAAGCGTAACCGTTCCGATGCATACGTTTCTACGGAGGTCTTGGACGCCGATATCTACATCTGTGGTTCCAAGGATCGTAACCGTGCTCTCGAGGGTGATATCGTTGCTGTCGAGTTGCTCGATGTTGACGAGGTTTGGACGACGAAGAAGGAGAAGGAAGAAAAGAAGAGGAAAAAGGAGGAGAACTCTGCTTATGAGTCCAAGAGCGCTGCCGGTCGCAAGAACGACAAGAAGAAGGACGACGTCGAGGTTGAAGGCCAGGGTTTGATGCTGTTCGAGGACGAGGAAGTTACCGACGAGGTCAAGCCCCAGTTCGCTGGTCACGTCGTCGCGGTTGTCGAGCGTATGCCCGGACAGCTGTTCTCTGGTACCCTCGGCTTACTTCGTCCATCCTCTGCTGCTACCAAGGAAAAGCAGGAAGCTGAACGCCGCGAGCGCGAAGGTGACCGTGGTGATGAGCCCAGGCGACCGATCGAGCGTCCCAAGATCGTCTGGTTCAAGCCAACTGATAAGCGTGTCCCTCTCATCGCTATCCCCACAGAGCAAGCACCCGCAGACTTTGTCCAGAGCCCTGAGATATACGCCAACAAGCTCTTCGTTGCTTGCATCAAGCGCCACGTAAGTCCGCCCCTAGGTTTTTCGATTTCCTCATCTGAAACCCCCCTCTTCCTGTAGCCTATCAGCTCTCTTCATCCGTTTGGTACCTTGGTAGAGGAACTTGGCCCCATCGGCGACATCGAGGTCGAAACCAGTGCGTTACTCAAGGACTGCAATTTCCCGACCGAAGAGTTTGGTGAGAATGTGCTCAAGTGTCTCCCCCCCACGCCTTGGGTGTAAGTAGCGTGTAGTCTATGACGCGTGGTCTCTTTTTCTGACCGGATCCACCCAGTATTCCTGAGCGCGAGCTCGAAGTTCGAAGAGACTTGCGGCAAGAACGTATCTTCACCATCGACCCTGCTTCAGCCAAGGATTTGGACGATGCATTGTCCGTCACAACCAACGACGATGGCACCTACGATATTGGTGTCCACATTGCTGATGTTTCATACTTCGTGAAGCCCAATACTGCTCTTGACCGTGATGCCAAGAAGAGGGCCACAAGCGTTTACCTCGTTCAACGAGCCGTCCCTATGCTCCCACCCACGCTTAGCGAGGAATTGTGCAGTCTCAACTCGGGGAAGGATCGTCTTGCGTTCTCCGTTATTTTTACGATGACCAAGGAAGCGAAGGTCACCAAGAAATGGTTTGGCCGCACAGTGATCAAATCGTCTGCCCAGCTTTCGTACACAAATGCTCAGGACGTGATCGATGGCAAAATCCTCGGAGCTCCTGTCGCCCCCGAGCACGACGCTTCAGCAATCGAGGGTGACATCAAGATTCTGCACGATATCGCCAAAGTCCTCAGAGAACGTCGGGTTAAGAATGGTGCCCTTTTCACCGATACACCCAGAGTGGCCTTCACTCTGGACGAATCTGGTAGACCCATTGACTGTGGTCAGTCCGTTCACAACGATGCCAACTCGCTGGTACAAGAAGTATGTACCTAGCCATTGTGTGTGTAACCCAGGCTAACATGCCCGATCCAGTTCATGCTCCTCACGAACATCGCCGTTGCTGAACAAGCTGCCGTGAACTTCCCAGAACAAGCACTTCTGCGTCGCCACGATGCCCCTCTTGAGCGTCGACTCGTATGTGATGGCCTCCAGTGCGTGAGCAGTGTACTGACCCACCCATAGAAGGGATTCCAGGAGCGAGCGGAAGGCCTTGGGTACAATGTCGACATCACTTCCTCGGGTACCATCATGAAATCTTTCGAAGCCATCCATGATCCCGTCATTAGGAAGATCCTCGAGTTGTTGTCCCGAAAGGCTACCGTCAAGGCCAAGTACTTCTGCGCTGGCATGCTCGACATCGCGAAATATCAGCACTACGCCCTTTCGGCGCCCCTCTACACACACTTCACCTCTCCGATTCGACGATATGCTGATGTACTGGTTCACCGTCAACTTGACTCCATCCTTCAAGCTGGGGGCGAACGTGAGTGTAGATCTTCGTCAAATCGTGCATCGGCTGACTTTCCACCTTCGTAGAACCCAAGTTTGCTTTGGATCGTGACGCTGTCGCCAAGGTCGCCCAGCAGTGCAACATGTTCGTTTAAATCTTATCCAGATTTTGGACAGTATCTAATATCACTACGCCGACAGCAAGAAGGAATGTGCTCGACTTGCGCAGGAGCAGTCCGCCCATTTGTACCTCTGTGTGCTCATTTCGGACTTGACCCAGATGTATGGGCCTGTCATTAGGCAAGCTCGAGTCGTCGGTGTCCTGGATGCTGCCTTTGATGTATTGGTGCCTGAATTCGGTATCGAGAAGCGTGTCCATGTAGACCAGATGCCGATTGATGTGAGTTAATGAGGAAGTGCTGTGGGACTCTGCTAATCTGTCTACAGAATCATGTTTTCGACGAGCACACCCGGATCTTGCAGATCTACTGGTCGGATCAAGACGTCATAGGTTGGTTGGCAGAAAATAGCGATGATGAACACCTGAAGAAAGTTCACCGTACTGCCGAACAAAACGCAGCGAAGATGGAGGTCGTTTCCAGGAGTATTCACGATGAGAAGGCTTTGTTCGATGAGGATGACGATGATGACGATGAGATCGTTATCGGAAGGACGAGCATCAAGGAAAGCCCAGAGGCACCCGTTGCCATCGAAACCTCCAAGCAGAGACTGTTTTCTATTGCCAAGGTCGAGCCTGTCTTCGAAGGATTGAAGACCCCCGCCGTCGGGCACAAGATCCAGGAGATCAAGGAGTTGATGTCCGTTCCTGTACGTATACCCCGCCATTCCTGTCAGTCCCTTCCGCTAATGTCGAAATAATCAGGTTATTGTCACAGCGGATTTAACCAAGAGCCCACCGGTCATCAAGGTCTATAGCGTCAACCCCTTCGTCAGACCGAGCGATAAGAGGAACTGAACATTCCCCGCGCTAGCGCGTGTTTTCTCTCTTACCGTTATTTCTCCCCAGTTGTACTGTTATCCTGGTTACGTTAACTGTGAATCGTTGGTCCCTTACGCCCCCCCCCCAACGAGGAGCACTGGGCTCCTCCCCCCAAACATTAGTTTCTTCGTTTCTCCCCTTCTTTTGTAAGCTACGAAGAAGCGGTATGCTTCGCATTTCCTGCTTTCTTTCTCGTATGCATGCTTTTTCTTCTTGAAAATTCGCTCGGATCTCCTCTCATCCCTCTGTGGTTCGCTCGATGCTGTTGGCTTGCTTTCCAGCTTCTTAAGTCTCCGTCCGTAATCCTCTCCCTCTCCTTGCGATCCCTTCCCTTCCACAGCTTGTTGTATTGTAAATCTAGTCCACTGTCGCCAGAGTTACCGTTTTCAGTGGTTCATTGAGGGACTTTTTCCATGGCTCTCACTCCCGTACGAGTTGCGTCCCCCCCATTCATCTGTCGATGCCGAGCTTTCCCAGACCGTCATTTCCAATGTGATTTCATTTCTTACGTCTTGGGGCTGTCTGTATGAGGCATGTCAATTTACGTGTGCACCGGCTGATCAACGAAGCAACACCCGCAGAAAACGAGGAGCATGACATAAGCCGCTACTATGATAAGGCCTTAGAATAGTTGTCCTCGTGATAATATGAAGGCAACGGAATGTGGGGAAGTCATAAAGGGGTCGTTAGAGGTCGTGATGGGTGGAATGGACAGCGAGGAAAGCAATCACAAGGAGTGGATGTACTAATGCGACGAGACAAGAAACTTGGGGGAACGAGGGGTTACACATATGTACAGCATAGAGAGCAAGGGGGGGTGAACGCAAAATGAAGAAAAATGAAGACCAAGAAAATCAAACAGCCTATAACCAAGCGGGACTGGGACGGGCTTTCACCGTCATAGATGGATCGCTTCGCAGTTCTGTGGCAGATTTCGAGGATGGCAAAGGATGAACGTTCGAATACGACTTTGCGTGACCACGAAGCTGGGTCAAACACGGGGGGGTAGGGGTAGCAGTCGCCTCGTGCCTAGAGCCTTCTCTGGAAGAGGGCGTGCTCGAATCCGGCGTGGGGATGTGAGTATCAAATTCGACCTCGTTCGGGTCTTCAACAAACTGGTGGAGGCTGTGCGCTGATAGGTTCTTGGACCGCATACCGAGCTGATGCTGGCTCTGGGCATGTGTGATGGAGGGCCGTTTGGAGGATCTCACCGAACTCGAGGCAGTGGACTTCGAAGAGCTGATGGCAGGGGTATATTTGGATAGCTCCTCCGTGCATAATTTGGATAACTCCTCGAGGTTAAGGAAGTTGGCTTCGTCTCGAAGGTCGAGGAGAGCTTCAGCCTTGTCCGGTGGATACCTATGTGAGAGCCTGACTGCTCGTGGGAGAGCGCCTGGTTGTTCAGGCGAGGCAGGGGTGCGGAGGTAGGTCATAATGTGTGTGTATCTAGAACGGGAAGAATTACGCGGGAATTGAGTTTCGACGGTCGTGGTGGGTATTATTGAATGGGACGAGACAACACGTGGAAACTTACGGAGCACTAGGACGATCCAGAAACACGTGTAGTGCAGCAGGCGCGGGGGCGAGCAAGCCAGACGCCGAGATGTGATTCGCAAAAATCGAGTTGATCGAGTCCAAACTCTCTTCGATCTCACTCGATTGCGAGTAGACAGAACTTGCTTCTGAATGTTGACTCTTATGCGCCTCCAAAAGGATCTTGGAGAAGTACCCGCTGAAGTGGCAAGCCTCGTGGGAAATGAGAGTGGCCATGGTGGTCTTAAAGGACTCGGTACTCGTCTCGAGAGTAATAATTGTTTTCTTTGGGTCAATGGGAAGGGATGGAATGGTGGATAGAAGGATCGGATCAAAGGGCGGGAGAGGAGGCGGAGGAGGGGGTGCCGCTTCCACGGGGGGACCCATGGAATATTCGTTTAATGATGGAGGATATGAAGCCTTGACTGTCCGTGGTGGGGATGGTATCGGTCGGGGAACTTGGGGAAGAGGCATTTGGGGCGGGGGTCTCATAACTGGTTTAGAAGGCGACCTGGGTGGGACCCGTGACAGATCCGGCAGGGGCGGTAAAGGTGGACTTGTGGGAGACGAAAGACATGGGTTCCGTGAGGACGAGTGGCCGTCGGTTTGCGACCTCTGGGACCGCTGGGTCCCTGAACGCTTTGGACGCGTATCAATGTATTCGGCACTTTCTTCCCTCACCTTGTCCTTGTCCTTTTGCAAGAAGGTAAGAGCTTCCTGGGGTGTCCGGACGATGGTCACGTTGGGGGCCTGCTCAACTCGACCGAAGACGTCGTTCAGCTTGGGCTCGGATATGCGGAGCGGAGGAGAAGCGGCAGTATATGGGGCTTTGGTGGTCTTGTTTCCCGACAGCCAGGACATTGTACCAGACAACGAAGACTGTTTGGACTTGTGAGACTTGACGGAGGCCTGTCTCTTGTGAGACGGAATGTCGACGGGGGTTGGGTAGGAGATTGAGCTCGAGGGTTGGTGGGGCATCGCGAAGGCCGGGGAGAGGATGAGGGCAGCGGAAAGAAAGCGACCGAGGGCATTGTCCCGTTTTATTATAGTATTTCAAACGGACAATGCCCGGCAAACTCAAAGAACAATAGAACCAGCAGTAGACGCTTATTTGATTTCATTTTCGATCAATGGCCGCCATTGTGGCTCACGTGATCCCCCACATGGATTCGCGACGACTTGCACTCCCTTTGACCCTTCAGCCGATTTCTCCTGCGCTCTCCGCCATTCACGTCAACCGAGTGCGGCGCAACCTTCGCTCCGGAGCAGAGGAAGAGGAGAAGGAGGTTGACGATCTCGCAGACACACACTGTCTCGGGTGTGGGAGATTCCAGCTCGACGGGTCGGCCGACACTAGACTCGTTCGAGACAATAAACCACGGCCCTCAGTCGTCATCTTGCAGAAGACCTGCAGGTCCTGTGGTTTCACACGACGGTCCCCTCTCGTAAAGGGCGGTGCAGCTGCTTTCCAAAGCCACTGGAAACGCAATCGACGAGATCCGAACCCTAAACCCCCTGGGACACAAATGGAGATGGAGAGAGAAACGCAATCA
>Ga0307517_10013672_pt1 | contig 11000 bp, 11 predicted proteins | sample 23_EM_MG_FD_194515 | JGI IMG/M metagenome (GOLD analysis project Ga0307517, IMG submission 194515) | Populus trichocarpa ectomycorrhiza microbial communities from riparian zone in the Pacific Northwest, United States - 23_EM | ecosystem: Host-associated > Plants > Roots > Unclassified | place... | reverse complement strand
AGGTCGGAGATGGAATGGTTAGGTAGGGAGATAAGATGGTTTGATTGGGACAAGGAGAAGAAGGTTTGGTTAGGCCATTTTGAATATATATATATATATATAATTTCAAGCACCATCACTGTATAATGCTTTAATGCACAACATCATTCATATCTTAAAGTAATAGCAATAAGGGAAACAAAAAGACATGCTCATCATTTTGTATCATAATGTTTTTTTCTCTTTTGATAATTTTTTTTTATCATCATCATGTTAAATGTTCATGATATGAACAATTTATACCATATAACATAGATGTGAGTAAAAAAATCAAAAAACCGATTAAACCGAGAAAACCGGGAAAAAAATAACCGAAAAAACCGAACCGTAAAAAAAAACCGATTAAAATTTTGAAAAAACCGACCGGTTCGGTTTTGGTTTTATAAGAAAAAAACAAAAAAAAACCGAACCGAGCCCAAACAAAAAAAAACCGAGCAAAACTGGGAAAAAACCAAGCCAAACCGAAAAAACCAAGTCAAAACCAGAAAAAACCAAGCCAAAAATGGAAAAAACCGAGCCAAAACCGAAAAAACCAAGCCAAAACCAGAAAAAACCGAGCCAAACCGATTTGAACCGGTTTTAGTTTTTTTTTTTAAATTTTGTTTGGTTATTTTTTTGATAAAAATTAAATCAAACCGAAAATAATCAACCAATTATATAACACCAATGCATTACCTTTATAAGAAGCCCGATTTCCACGAATACAAAAATCCAAGCCCATGTTTAGGCCCAACATAAGAAACCCAAACTATGTTTAGGCCCAACATATGCACCGACTACAAGACATTGCATGTCAGCTGAGCTCTTTCCATTGCCAAGTGTTCTTCGCGATCACCAACTCAGCTCTGTTCATATTTTCATCTCGTAGAAACACTATGCTGAAACTATCATGTGAATTTGTTATCTCCGAACGTCATTCAATGCACATCCAACGCAAAAAAGCTCCAAAATCCGTATGTTCACAAATTTGATCACACACAGAGGCTATATAAAAAATAGATAGGTGTTCGGCGCTAGCTATGCAGTGAAGCAACTTGTTTTTTTCATCGCATAATGTCAAGCACTCCCTCAACAGCATAGAGAACTTCCGAAGCAGTTACTGGTTTCAGTAAATTAGAAATTTGTACCCTAGAAAGCATGGAGTTACTAGGAATATGAGGAAAAGACATGGTGACATTATCGGTATGACAGAATTAATTCTTAATGAATCTTTGTACCTCATTCTGAGTTTCAACAGAATCATCAGTCCAGGCTTCATCGACAATGAACTCTGGATTCCTGAACCAAGAACATCTCCTCTTGTATCAGAATATTGTTGTAATCTTCAACGAGTTCTCGTTCAAGACGCCCGACTAGGAAAATAGAAGTGCCTGAAAGATAAGTAATTCTGAATTCCTTCTATCAAGCAAGAGTTCTTCTTTTTCGAAAGTATTCCCAGAAAATCTTTGTTCAAGATTTGAGCTGCATTGGCCATATTAGAGAGAGCATCCACAAGAGAAGAATTGGATTCACCCCTAGAATTTCTCACAACAGCCTCAAAATCAGCATGTAATGTCCAAGCAGCCTGAAAGAAGATGGCCGAGGACCCACAGGAGGTACAAAGCCATTTAAACGGAGAAGAACAGGATTGTGATCCGATTGGGTTGTAATTTAAAGAAATCGTCTGTATGTTGTAATTTTGTGGTACTCATCTTGAATATCTTTTATTATGCATATGTATTTATATCTTGAATTAGGTGGTGAATATATATATAAAGTAGTTGTTTTATTGAAGGAATAAAAAAAAACAAAGAAAGTGGGAGTTTGAGCTTATGTTCAAGTTATGGAAATCCCAGATGATGGAATAAATATTGAGATTGTTGATTGAGAAAACATCATTTAAAAAAAACCAAAACTAAGCAAACCTGGTGAATTTTTTAAACCTAATCTAATTTCTAAAAATTATAACTTATAAAATCTTTGACTCGAATCCAATAAAAAAACCTATTTCTTGACTAATTCAATAAAAAATAGTGATGATAAAATTTATAGAAAAAACTCAAAGACTATATAATTTAGAAAAAAATTTAAAAAAGACACCAAATAAAATAAACAACAATTAAAAAATGAGGATAAAATTTTAAAGAAAAAAAATCATAGAGGGTGAAATTGAAAAACACTTGTAAAGACCAAACAAACCCGGAAAAATATCCTAAACTTGGTTAAATTTTAAAAACCCGCAACTCGTGAAACTCTGCATTCGAGTCCAATTAAGAAGTTTATTATGAGCCAATTTAAAAATATAAATTTTTAAAACTTGTTAAAGCGAAAAAATTAGCTGTCAAAAGAATAAGAATTAAATTTGATAGTAAAAAAAAATAAAAGGTGAAATTATAAAATAAAATCATTTATGAACTAAAATTAAAACTTGTCAAGGCTAAAAAATTGACAATCGAAAGAAGAGAGATTAAATTTGATAGGAAAAAAAAAGCAAAGGAAGGTGAAATCGTAAAACAAAATTAATTGAAAAAATGATTCAAAAAAAAAAAATAGCAATCAAAAGAACGAGGACTAAATTCAATAAATTATTCAAGATAATAAAATTATAATAAAAAATGGACTAAATCTGAAAAACCAACAAATTAAAGGGTTGTTATTGATTTTTTAAGGCGTTGGCATGAAAATTTAGGTGGAAGGAGAGAGAAGAAAGGGAAAAAGAAATGACTGCCTGCCCCAAACCACTGATAATCATGGTACAAACATTGTCTCATCTAGTTTAGGATTTCGAGACATTTCAAACGCCACTTTAGAAAGTTGAGTTTTATAATCAGACAGCCTCCCACACGCTGCCCGAACAATACTAGGTCATTGACATGTTATCACATGCGATACACTAACAAGTTTTTTTAATTATATTTAATAAATGTAATTTATAACAATATCCCCAGACACCCTTGAATATTATAATAAAAAATATAAAATATCAAAAAAAATCCTTCAACGAGAGTTCAACTGGTTTTGTCTATAAAAACATCAAAGTAATTATACTATTTAAAAAATTTAAAAATACAAAAATTAAATGTCTAAAGTAGTTAATTTTAAATTATTTTATTCTAGAATTAAATTATTATTTTTATTCTGCAAAATAAAATGAATTTACCCTTCTAACTCCATATAATTTAAAAAAATAATTGTGTAATAGTAAAAAATTAATTTTACTCGGTGGTCGCTTATTCAAATAACCCGTATAAATTTAGCGGTCGCCTTTTTACAGGGGTAAAGTTGTAATTACAGTATATTTTTGTGTTAATCCAATCAGTCACTTGTTCAAATAACCCGTATAACAGACCCGGGCAACCGTTCTTCAGTTGCCTTTTTCTTCTCCGATGTAGCAAAATCAAAGGTAAGGATATGTTAATAATTTTATCTTTGTTTTTTTTTCCTGTACTAAACACTCAGTTTGGTCCTGCAAAGCTTAAATTAATGAACTTTTGTTTAATTAATAATGTCTTGTTTGGCTTTTTTGGTGGGTAATTTTGTTGTTCCAATATGAGCATCCATTTTTGTTGAAAAAGAACTTAATTCTTAGTTATTTGAAGACCCATTATCTTGTACAATAGTAAAATCCCATTTCTTTTATGCAATGAATTGATGAGTGTATTTGGTTATTGCTTGGCTAGTATTTCTTTTAGATGTTAAGAGGTAGCTGCTCCATCTGATCCATTCAGGTCCCATTGGCGTTTGTGGGCAATGGACAACCCAGATGGGGCAGTCTCGACAGACACAGCTGCCCCTAGCGTCAGCTTTGTTTTCATGCCAAAAAGTTTGGTTTCCAATGAAAGTTTTGATCTTGGAGGTTGTAATGGTTGAAGTCTTGGGTTGCAGCATTGTAGTTGTGTCTGAGTTTGAGAGTATTCCAGTTACTTAAGGTCAAACTGTTGAAAGATTAAATGAACAAAGGCCACTTTTTTGTTGTATGAAATGGATTAGTAATTTTGCGTTGTATGATTGTTTGGTGCTGATTGGGAATTGTAACATTCATTTGAAAGGAACTTCCTTTGGCCTTTTATTTCATTTTTTGCATGGTAATAAATTTATGTACTAGTTACTAAATTGGTGAATTGATTGTGTATTAGCTAGTATATATGTTTAGCCAAAATTGTGGTTATAGTGAAAATCTGGAACTTGGATGTTGTAGGGTAAGAAAATGGCCAGCCAAATGCTTCCGATTAATGATCGAATGAGAATTAATTGGACGTCAATGATGGAGCGGTATTTCATCGATCTTATGTTAGATCAGTTGCATAGGGGAAATAGAATGGGTCATACCTTCAACAAACAAGCTTGGACGGATATGCTGACCATGTTCAATTCAAGATTCGGGACTAAATATGACCGAGACACCTTGAAAAGTCATTATTCAAATTTGTGGAAGCAATACAATGATGTGAAGAATCTTCTTGAACAGAGTGGATTTTCTTGGGATGATAATCGAAAAATGGTTGTAGCTAGTGATGATGCATGGGCAACCATTATCAAGGTCTGGCAAGTCATTTTTCATGGGTTATTGTTTTTTCTTCCTCTGGCTTTGTGGGAAAGTAAACTGATGAAGTATGTGTGCAGGCGAACTCTGATGCACAGTACTACTGGAGGAAGTTTTTGGTGAACTTCAATGATTTGTGCTTGATATTTGCATACACAGCAGCAGATGGAAGATACAGCCGTTCAAGTCATGATATAGACTTGGATGATGATATTCAAGGCCTGAACTTTGGTATGTTTTTGTTTAAAATGTATGTGCAGTGAGGTTGTGTTTCTATTGGCATCTGAACTTGAGTAATGTCTATGATTCTTTATGCAAGGCTTTTGTTTTACAAGCCCCACCTTTTTGGTCGTTTATAGTTGCATGATAATGTTTCTGCTGTTATTTATAGTACTTGAGGCAAATGGCCATTTATCATCTCCAACACATTAACCTTCGTTTCACTTGAAGTCAACCATAGGCTTCTACTTCTTAGCATAATTAGCATGCTCAAATGCCTGAAGCTAAGCTAAATACCTTCAAGTGCCATGGCTTTTATCAGCCTTGTTTACAGTTTTCTTAACATTTTTGTAATAAGAATGTAATAGTTTATATTTAATGACAAGATTCTAGTTCTTTTTTCAGAAATTGTGTATCATTGTCTAAATTAAATAAGAACTATTTTGGGTTTGATCACTTTTATTTTAGCTAGTAGTATTTACATCTCACAGCAAGTTTTCATTTTTTATGAAGAAATGTCTCACGGACCAATTTCTTTCTCAAATGTAGATGCTGGAATGGGTGGCTTTCCCTCAGAAAGCACTAATTGTGTGAAGGCAAAGTGGACATCAGCCATGGACCGATTTTTTCTTGAGCTTATGTTGGTCGAAGTCAAAAAAGGAAGCAAAAACAACAATACATTCAGCAAAGAAGCATGGAAAGACATGCTTACTTTGTTCAATGCAAAATTTTGTTCTCAATATGGAAAAAATGTTCTGAAGCGCCGCTATAAGAAACTTTTCAAGTACTATTGTGAGATGAGAAGTCTACTTGAGAGAAAGGTATTTCAGGGTATATATTGTTAAATACTTTTTGAGATTTTACTTCATACTGGTACATTTGTACTCACTATTGTAGATGTAGGCACACCCTGATATGCATTCATATAGAAAGAAGACCTTACTAAACTATCAAGATTTGAGCTTGGTTTATGGAAATGAACTCATCAGTGGACATCAAGGTTGCATGCACCAAGATGAAAACTTTGAAGATGTGACCTTACAAGTTAAAACTGGTAAGTTTAATGAATTTTTTTAAAAAGCCAGGTTTAGTTATGAAGTTTGTGGAACTGATTTGCGAGATGTTTGGTGTTTTGCTTTCTAAATTAATTTCCATGCTTTATTGAAGCCAATATATATTTTGCAAATGAATTATTTCACATACAAACCGGTTTTATCATTTATGCAGACAGAAATAAGGGTCACCATCACTCTGTTCGAAGTGACGTGGGACCATGTTGGAAATCATCAATGGATCGCTACTTTATTGATTTGTTGCAAAACCAGGCGCTTATAGGGAATAAAATCGGTCATGAATTGACAACTGAAGCATGGGTTGAATTAACCAGGTTGTTCAAAGCAAAATTCGGGTCACAATATGATGATTGCATCCTGAAAAATCAGTTCAACCATTTGAGGACAAGGTATAATGACATAAAATTTCTTCTCGAGCAGAGTGGCTTTTCTTGGGATGAAACTCGAGACATGGTAACTGCTGAAGATTGTGTTTGGGATTCTTATACCAAGGTGAATTTCCATCTTTTCATTTATCTGAAATGTCTTCAGCATTATTTTGTAACTTACAAGTAATATATGCAGGTGTATCCTCATGTTCAATCATACAGAAATAAATCTGTTGCAAGCTACTACAAGCTATGTGTTATATACGGGGAAGAAAGTTCCAATGGAAGATACAGTGACATGGCTCAACAGGCGGATATTGACAGCAAACCTCCAGTGTTGATGGTTGGTATGTTTTTTATTCAGCCATGAAAGTTAGGATAAAAATAATTTTGCATGGAATTCAAAGCATATTATCTCAAACCATGAGATTGACAGGTAAAAATTGAGTGAAAGTGCCTCTTATATCAAGTCTGTCTGAATGAGGACAATGTTGTATGATGCAAGTTGTTACTTGTGCTGGTATGTCCAGTATAATTGCTGCATAATTGCATTTATTATCTCTAAAATATTCCCCTTTCCCTAAAGCTTTCAACCTTTTCTTTTCCCCCTGTTCCAATAATGTTCATGTACTTTGAAAGGTCAATTTGAATGTTATTTCATGATGGGGGCATTTGCTTTCTTTACACGGAAGAAGTAAAAGAAGGAAAGGCTAATGTTGGAGAATATATCCTATTTATAAGGGAAAATAGATTAATCATCAATGCCCCTATAATATTAACTACTTTAGTTAGAACATTGTGTTATAGAATATTTACTTTTAATGGTATTGTCATTATCAATGAAGTAAGTAATGCATGCCATTGATTCTGTTTTAGAAGGTAATCTATCTAAAAAAAATTGTAAGCTTTGTACCTTAAAAAAATAAAATGTGTTAGATTTAGCTATATATATTCCTAAAATGTTGTAAGAGTGACATTGTTTGGTATGAGTTACTGTTTTTCTTACCTTGCGTTTTACACCATAATTCTTTCTTCTGTGAGAATGATACTATCTGTTTCATTGCTTCAAAACTCACAATTCCAAACCTTACCTTAATTTTGCTTCCTTCAGAATGGACATGAATCATTCTAGAGAATTGGAACTCTTTTTTTTTTTTTTTTTTATCATCAGAATTGGAATTTATTTAAAATATATTCTATTAAGAGACCTAGAAAGTTGTAATAAAGTGGTATCAATATGAGATCATCAATCTCAATTGTTATGATTACAAGGTTTTTTTTTCTTTGCAGGAGAAGAGGACCAATGCCTTGCAAATGGCGATTGTTCAAAGCCAGATTGGACACCTTCAATGGACCGCTATTTTATCGATCTTATGTTAGACCAAGTTCATAGAGGGAATAAGAGCAGTTACACTTTGGATGATCAAGCTTGGATTGATATGGCTGTTATGCTCAATGAAAGATTTGGATCACAACATGAAAAAGATATCCTGAGGCAGCGCCATGAAAGTTTGGGAAAGCTTTTTAATGGCATGAAGAATCTTCTTGGCCAGAAAGGGTTTTCTTGGAATGAAACGCAGCAGTTAGTCAAAGCATATGATGATGTTTGGGAGGCTTATACGAAGGTGCTTTGTTTGTTTTTGATTTTATAACTCCCGCTTACAGTTCACAAATGGCTAACATATGGTACAATGTAGGAACATCCTAATGCCAGATCATACAGATCCACTCCGAAGCCAGATTACAATGACTTGTACTTGATTTATGGAAATTCAATTTCAGATGAAGGCCATAACCAATCAGGTCAAGGTACTGGCTGTATTGGTGATTGTGAGTTTTATTTTTCCAAAGGTTTTTGGTACTTTGTCTTTTCTTTTCTTTTCTTTTTCCATTTTTGCTCACTGATAGACTTGTAAGATGCTCTATTATAATTGTCGAATGTGTGTGAAACATCTTGCTATCATGCATAAACAATCCTACTAATTAATTATTTACATGGCTAAAATCTTTTATTGCTTTTGTTCTGAAATTTCTTAAAGGAGCCAAAAATTGCAATCGCGGCTTCTGGAATGCTGATTGGACACCACCAATGGACCAATTATTTATAAATCTAATGCTAGAGCATGTTCGTCAAGGAAGTATGGTTGATCAAAGATTTAATAAACAAGCCTGGAGTGATATGGTTTCAAAGTTTAGTGCTGCATTTGGATCTCAGCATGACCAATATGTCTTAGAAAGGCGTTTTATGAATTTAAGGAAGCTATTTGGTGATATGAAAAATTTACTTGATCAGAGTGGATTTGCTTGGGATGACCGAAGACACATGATAATTGCTGGTGACAGTCTTTGGAATGCTTATCTGAAGGTACTTTTTCTGAATTTAATAATGCCCACACGAATAATGTGGTGATAAATTAAAAATTTCACCTTGTAAGTGCAGGATTACCCTGATGCACATCCATACCGCAATAGGGCTCTTCCTAATTACGATGATTTGTTCTTGATATATGGAGACAAAAACAATCATGAGAGTAACCACCATCACTCAGTGGTTGGCAATGGCCATGTCCTCGGATCAAATGTTGGTATGTACATATATCTCTCTCCTCCCCACTCCTTTTCTTTTCAATTTTTTATGATGAACAAGACATACAAGTACTGAGTGATGGTGGTTAAATTGAATCTGAAGATAATGGGCCCAGGCCAAGTGAAATCTGAAGTATTGTGTATTAATTGCAACTGTGAAGATAACGCTGTTGGTAATACAAAAGATACCCTAAATGAACTATTTATTTTTTCCTTTGGATTGACAGATGACGAAGATGGGCTATCCCCTATTGATTCTAATCATCCATGGATAAATTGGACAAAACCGATGGAAATATATTTTATAAAACTCATGTCAGAGCAGGTGCTTGAAGGGAACAAAAACCATGAGACATTCAATGAGCAAGCTTGGGCCTGGATAGTTGCAGCATTCAATGAAAAATTTAGACTTCTATGTGAGAGAGAAGCTGTCGAAAGCTGGTATCTAAGCTTGATGAAAGAGTATAGCAACATTACAAATATTCTCAATCAGAACGGTTTTGCTTGGGATGAAACAGAGCAGATGGTGATAGCTGACGATGATGACTGGTCTGCTTATATCAAGGTATGTTCCCTTGTCAAACATAAAATTGTCGTCCTGGCTTCCAGCCTTAATTTCCCTAGCATGGTATGGCTGGCCTTTTATGTCATTTAACCATTAGAAATTAGAGAGTAGTGCTAGATAATTGTACTTTTGCTTGCAAAATAACAATAATAGTGGTAGTTGTAAATAAATAAATAAAATCTATACAGGTACTTTTCTGGATGAAGAGATTGCAACTGTTATTTCAGTCCTAACAATTCCTCCCCCGAAATTTTATTAGCTTCTCATTTTATGAAAATTTTCTGCAGGAACACCCAGGTGCAATGAAATACAAAGGCAGGGTCCTGGGTAGTTATAACGATCTTTGTGTAATATATGGTAATAGCGTGGCAGCAGGGAGATCAAGTTACTTGGGTGTAAACACGGTGATTGACAACAATGCCTTTGATATGGGGATTGATGGTGTTTTTGGAGATGCACCATACCCTACTGGAAAACTTGAAATATCTGATCAAAGGCATAAACGGAAGTCTCTGTCTTCCTCCACAACGATGGCTTCGAGGAAAGTTCACAGACCTAAGCGAGGAGAGGCTAAAGAACCAGTTGGTCTGAAACCAATGGGAGTTATGGAGGAGCACAACGAAGAACGGATCTCAATCGAAGAAATTGTCAATGCACTTCAAGTTATACCAGACATGGACGACGAGAACTTCTTGGAAGCTTGTAAACTTCTAGAAAACGAGGAAAAAGCCAAGGTATTTGTGGCAATGGACGTAAAACAGAGAAGGAAATGGCTATTTAGAAAGCTTTACAGATAGCATTATCATATATCTGACTTAGCTACTGTGATTATCATTGTACAGTTCAAAGTTTGGTCTGTGTAAAATAGTAGGTCCAGTGCTAATGTAAAGCATTTCTTTGAAGTGATCTGCTGTTCGATCTCCATACGGCAAGGGATTACGAAATCTACTGATTTCTTCTATGTTTCAAGCCCCGCATTGGACCCCATATTTTTCAAGCAATTTCCTTTTTCTTTCCTTTTGCCACTTACACTGAAACCTGATCTCCCCTCATTCCTTCCAGTGTTCTTGTTTAGAGATACAGTGTTTCTTTGCCTAAAATGTGGGGAGTTTATCATCAACATGAAGGATTTCAACTTGAGATTTGCCAACAGCATTTTGGGTAGGTTTTGGAAGTATAATCGATTATCTATTGAGTAAACATAAATCCTCAGAAAAGTGGTTGCAAATTTACCCTGTTGGTCTGATGTTCTTGTGTCGGTGGTCAAAATAACAGGTGGAGCCAACTATCCCTAAAAAATTTGTCTGGTAAAAACTACTATCTTTTGATGTTCTTGCTCAGCATTCATGACAACTCTACATCTTTCGGTCATAGTTAATAAATCCAAGTCTAACTTAACGGGTTTATTCGATGATGATTTGTCAATTTAAAACTTAATTTAAGTAGTGAGTTTTTTTTTTTAATTGATAGGTTAACAAAAATTGATAGGATTAAACCTAGTTGATCTGATGAATTAATTTATGATCTAATAAAATAAAAAAAATTATAAATCATTTTAAATAAAAAAATAACAAGTAAAATAATAAAAATAAAATCTAATTGATAAAAATTTTTTGTGTTTGAATATA
>Ga0307517_10013670_pt1 | contig 11002 bp, 14 predicted proteins | sample 23_EM_MG_FD_194515 | JGI IMG/M metagenome (GOLD analysis project Ga0307517, IMG submission 194515) | Populus trichocarpa ectomycorrhiza microbial communities from riparian zone in the Pacific Northwest, United States - 23_EM | ecosystem: Host-associated > Plants > Roots > Unclassified | place... | reverse complement strand
CAACCACGTTCAAAAGAATGTAGACGATTTAAAGAACGAAGAAAAGGAAAAGAATAAAGGGAGTACTCACACCTGCAACTCCACAATCTTTTGATATCGTTCAGCAGGCCAACGACCGCGTAATGAAATCTATGTGGAAAAAAAAAATGGATGAGGAAGGATGGAATTTCGTCAATATCAACAAGTCGGCCAAAAACTGGAACAGGATTAACGAGGAGGCGAGGAAAAGGATAACGATAACGATAGGGGAAAAAAAATTAAAAGCATAAAACACACCTCATACCCAATATTCTTCCCCACTGTACCCCCTTTCCCTGCTCGTCCTAGCTTGCTACGCACGGCGAGAAGCGCCGAGAAGATATTTTGTACGAGGTAGGCATTCGTTGTGGGATCTAGATAGTAGTGTTGAAGTTGGGGTCCCGATGTAAAGTTGCGTGTGTGGATGGATATATTTGGAGCGTGTTGAAAGTTGTTGAAATTCTGGTATCAATTAAGAGTCGAAAAAGTATAAATCGAGAGCAAGCAACCAGGGAAGAGTGAAAAGAGTCAGAGTCGAGGAGGAATAAGTTAATCACATACAACCTAAAGAATAAAACCACATACCTGGAACTTTTCGCCCCGCAAAGCCTACGATCCAACAATACACGCTGCCAAGCTCGGAGGCGGTAGTGGCTAAGAGGCGGCGTTGGTAGTGACGAATAGTAGTGCTAGGAGGGAGAAGCAATGCTATACTGTTTAGGGGTATTGGTTTGATAAAAATAGTCGAGTTTGAGTATTTAAATATTTGAGTAGGTAATGCGGTTTGAGTTTTGGGGTACAAGGAGGCATTGAAAGGCGGAAGGGACAGAATGAGTATTAGAGGTGATGCAATGGAATGGTTGTATTAGCTAACTACATTACATAAGTAATTCAGGTAACCGTAGCGACCTCGTTAGCTATTAACTGGGAAGCAGACAGGAATGTAAAGTGAAGATACGTACAAAGCGGCTACGACACTGCACGTGACGAGGAGGAATCGGCGCTGTGGGTAAGGTTAATCAAAAATTCGTTGGCCACGGGGTTGACATCCACGACTTCGATGGGACAGAATTCTGGGTAAACAGTACTCTCGATCATCGGAAGCGGCCGAAAATAAAAATAAAAAAAGAAAAGGAGACACAGTAAATAGAAGGCCAATAAACACTCACTCAAAAAACACTCCACCCATAGCCAGGTGCCGCAGGTGAGGGAATATATTGATCTTGAAAGGAATAGCCTATAACCTACGATAAAAACGATATTGAGCATAGGGGGGACAATACAATCCTGCGAAGAAGAGGGGGAAGCAAACTGCACAAATGACACAGAGGCCATATAGGTTACCCTGTGTAGAGCCGGCGGAGATGTATCTGGATGGATAGATAGAAGGCATGGATGGATTAGGAAGATAAGAAGAGAGAGAAGACGCACCACATGACCAGCCCAAATAACCCACCGAAAAAGGTACTGAATATCCGTGCACCCAGACCAAAGGCAGTAGCACCACGGAAGCGCGAGAGGGTAATTTGGCCCATGAATATAGCACATAGGAATTTGTTCTCTGTGAACTAGGAGTCAGAACGACAAACCGATGCCAATAAATACCACATACCATATGCGAACCTGGCACTGCTCTTGAGGAGGCTAGGTAAACACAAAAGAATCGTCAACAACCCCGCTTTGATTGCAAAGACCACATTGCCCGTTCCGATGAAGGCAATGAGATTGTGTAGGAACTCAAAGAACGATTCGAAGACGTTGCGCGGGAGGAGCGCATCGGGGTCGCGAGGTGGAGGCCGTGGGGTATGTCAGAGATGGGTTGGGCAGCTTCGATATCAGAGGAATTTGGTGTTGGAGAATATGGAGCAGAAGTGCGGCGCGTTGGAGCTGGGGACAAATTAAGTCCCTCGATAATATCTGAAAAAGGGTCAGGAATACACGAGAAACGAAGATTGACAGACAAACCTGGGTCATCGTCGCCATCGGTATTGGAATCGGGACCTCGCCACGGATTCAATTACAATACGCGTTGGATCGGTGTCCATAGCCGTGGAGTACAGCGCAATGCTTCCAGTCGCAGTATCTCATCTAGCTGCGAGGGTCTTCAGCAATTATAAGGATAATAGAAAGAAACGAACCATTTCACAAATGTTGCTGGCGACCTGGATCAAGTGATACTGGTACACGAAACCGTTGAAGAGATAGCGATGTGGGGGCGATTCATCTTCCCCATTACCTTCTAACACAGGGCGATACGGCTCCAACACGATGTGTCTGCTTTCTTAGCGCAAGAAACACCAAAATCCAATGCACATACCTCTTCTGATTCTGGAACTTATCCAGTGCATCGCCCGATTCCGACTTCATCTTCCTAACCTCACGCACAATCACTACATTCCTCTTCACCCACTCTTCCTTATTCTCCCATCCAGTTATGGATACACCCAGCACCCGTGCCACACATCCTCACTAAAGGCAGACAGCTCTCGCGTAGCAGGGCCACGCTCCGCCGCGTCTCCTACTTCGGGTCATAAAGCCGTGTCGCCTCTACTCGAGTCGAGTAGATCATGATATCGCTGCGCCTCGAACAAACCAACAGGACATTCTGCCCGCCGGGGTGTTAGTGGGCGCTTCGACCTGGGCGCCGCATTTGATAGTTTGAGATTCAACAGTGCTTGCTGTAGGAGGTCGGCATGCGGCACATTTTGGGGATTTGTGCCCCTGAAGGTATGCGCTTGTGGCGGTGGATTGAGGATCCCTAAAAAGCACAGGAGAAGAGGGGCGTAAGTGTGTTATGCTGTAACTTCCTTGTTTTTAAAATAAAGACGAAGGCCAGACAACAAAAGGATCGAGAGCCAATATTGAATGTCTCTATGATCATTGTTCTCGTTCGTCGCCACTTAGGTTCCTCTTTCGAAATCACTCGTTCGCATCGTCGCCTCCAACACCAAGCAACAACCATCTTCATCTCAAAAACAAGATGAAAAAGGTCAAAATCGAAACCGTAACACGTAACATGAGCGAATGCGAACTTTCCCACCTCTCTCTCAAACTGGACGCGGCCGTCGACGGATGGAACGACAAAGTAGAACCGTCTTGAAAGGATAATAACACCACAACCCGAACTAAAAAAACCAACTCACCGAATCCGCATGTGAATGCCCACCTATCCACTTCTCGAAAATCGACGGTGCTCGACTATGATGAGCCTGCACATGTCCTGGTAGGACTTGGAGCGGTGCGTTGCTCCTGACACCAGTCCAATCACCCGCTGGTGTTTTTTCCATTTCGATTTCTTCAATTGCTGGATCTGTCATATGGCCTCCTCCACTACCGCCCCCAGTGACGCATGCGCCTCTATACGACAGGGACGAAACCCCAAAACTGACACCGGAACTCAGAGGCAAGTGTTCCGCCGATGTGGATGTAGGTCGCCCACTTATCTCATCAAGTTTGGGGTGTTGATTGCGCTTGCGGTCGCGATTCCGTCCACCGAAGGCGCCCGACTCCCCACCCGACTGATCACAGGTGTTTTCGGCGTCTTCGGCGTTACCACCTCATCCTCCGCACTCGCCAATCCCCTAGCACCATGTTCAATCAAACTCCAAAACCCTTGCATTCCCGTACAGCGCCCTACCAAGCGCTGGGACGCAGCTTGGAGTCTTCCGGTGCGAAGCGCGAGAAGCTCAGGTCGGATGGGAGGAGTCGGGAGGCGGCTGCGAGTGGGACGAGGGTGGGTTCTAGAGGTGGAGAGGGGGGTGAGGGCTGCTTGGGCTTCGAGTCTGGATCCTCCTCTGAAGCGGACGCGGCGTTGCGGAGCGTGGAGATGCTGAAACAAATGGATTCGCCTCCTCAAAAGACGGGGATGAATGTGGCTCTTCTTCCTCTCGCCCTCTCAGGTCCAATTTATCTCCCTCCTCTCCCAAAGCTCCTCCAATCGCACCCGATACCGCCCCTAGGCACTGCTCGAACTTCCTGCTCACAGTTTGAGGGAACAAAAACACAGTGCGATCGACGAGTGCTTGGCTAAGGGGAGGATGATAGACTTTGTTAATGTGTAAGGGGCGGAGGGGAAGAGGGGGGCGGTTGTTAGGGATATATCTGGGCGTGTGGGCAAAAGTAAGGAAACTTGGAGATGGTGATGAAATATAACATACTGAGGCATAGGAGTGCAAAGATGCAGGTGAAGAGGTAGGGTCCTGGACCTTGGCGTACGCGTAACCAGAGGAAGAAGGCTGCGCCGAAGAAGATAAAAACAGCGCAAATTATTGAAGGCTGCATTCGTGTAATTATTATTCGTTGGTTGTTGGGCGTTGTTTGAGGTTGGTTAAGTTCGAATGAAAGATACCGAAGCCAGGCGAGGGCGAGCGAAAAAAATATGATGGAGAACGTAGTCATTCAGTGCGATATTCTCAATTTTGAGAATATGGAAAAAAAGCAGGTAAAGTCAAACTTTTGAGAGTTATAAATGAATGAATAAAGGAGATCACGCTGCAACACCCAAATAACGGATAATTCGAGACGGATGACAGCGTACGGGGCGTTTCGAAAACGCCAATGATACGCACGACTACCCTCCAAACCACCCAAACAAGAAACCCAACAATAGCTGTAGAAAAAGGAAGAGTGACCGGAAAACACACCACAAAGCACATCCTGGCATCAAAGAACAAAGAATGCGAGGAACCCACAGCAGCTTCGATATACTGGCCCGATACCACGCTGCCCGTTAGGCTGGGATCGTGGAATGTCCGCGAGAGGTTGGCGAAGAATATGCCTAGGCAGATCCAGCTGTTCGTTCGTTTGTAGATTGGAATTGACAGGGTAAAAGTCATCAGATGTTCGGATCGAGGTTGAATATATGAATGACGGGGAAGAATGGGAATGATAACGACAATGAATTATGGACGAGAGACATGTAAGTACATAACCAATAAATGTGAAGAGGGAGGACTCACGCCCATGCAGGATAAGAGAACAATGAGCATCTCGCGTTCGAGGACGCAAATAAATGGGTCGCTCGGGGGAGAGAGGAAGGTAGCTGTAATGATAAAGAGGAAATAAAAAGAAATCATTGATTAGTTACGACAATGAATGCAAGGACTTCAACATTGAAAAGGGCTCTGGGTACCCCAAAAAGAAATTCCACAAGGCGAATCCAGCAAACAAAATCTTTTGGACAAAAATCACCTATCAAAATAACAAAACTCGCCTGCCCCATCGCCCTCTCGAATGCAGGAATGACGAATAGTACCAGGGATACCCACGCCGCCACTGCGGATCGGATCGCTGGCTTCAGCTTAGGATACGTCAAGTTCGCTGGTACCCATTCCAGGCGCATCTTTATCTTTGAAAAAAGGGGAGGAGCGGTCATCCAGTCGCGGGGTGGATTCGAGGAACGCGACTCAGCAGAGCTGGAGATGAAAGGTGGAAACGCGGGTGTTGAGTCGGATGACGTTTGAGCTAGTTTGGCTCTGGGCTTGGGTTTCGGATTTGGGTACGGTGTGGGATCGAGGGCTTGTGTTTGGGTTCTGTTGAGGACGAGGGTGGTATGCCAGGATACCGATGCTCTGTATCCTCAGGGGTACCCCCTTTCTCCGGCTCCTTCATCGAATTACACGTAGTCGTACCAGAAAGTCGGTGAAGAAAGTCGTCAGAAGCAGATCAGCGACTAGATGTGACCGGCTTGGTGTGACCCGACTTGGGGGGTAATAAATTGTGCATTGCCACATCACCCATCAGCGCGATCCTTAGCGGCGGGAATGACCAAAAGCGGTCATCGCTGCAGTCATGACCAGAGTGATATTTTGGCCCCTTGAAGGTCATTGATTCATACTTGGCCAATGACCCCCACGGAAAACATATCGTGGTGATTGACGTCTTTCTTATCTGATCAGTATTTTTATCTATCTATTTAAATAATCTAAATCTAATATCTTAACATATATAGCACCAGAAAATCGACTAGCATGACACGCTCAAACCCCAAATAGGATTTTCTTCCAGTGGCCGAGCAATCAGAATGATCAAATCCAAGCGCGAAGACCCTACTCACCACGAGAATATTATTTCGATATTCGGGCATTTTCCAGACTCATTTAAGCTCACACTCATAGTTGGTACGGTTTGCACGAGGGCCCTAAAGTCCTTCACGATAAATCCGGCGTAAACGATCCCTATCACAGTCTGCAGAGGTGTGATAATGAATCCAAAAATGTTCATAGAAACGATTCAGTGAACTAACACCGATGATCGCATCGTTGGGGTCTCCGCTGGCTATGAAAAGGTTGATTGGATCTAAGGAAGGAGTTTTCGCTTCCCTTCGCATTGTTGGCATGTACGTGACATCTCTGCCAGTTTTTCCGATTCTAAAGAGATATCGCTTTCTAGTCGCTAGTTTTTCGATGCGCTCTTAAAGTTATATCAGTCAACGCTTTGCCCTTGGAGGGACGTTTTATGTCATCGCCCTTCTTATCCGTCAATACGAGGTTCGCGTTCCCGTGTCGCTTGAAGGAATTTTCCCAAAACTTGAAGGTTCTTATAAGCCCAAGCAGCATCTTCGCTTGTTGTTTTAAAACGAGATTACAATCAAACCTTCCATCGAATCCATCCCTCGCATGGTGCTCTCACGTACGCCTATAACTGCGCTATCCACACCGATATAATTAGCTCACTCATGGCAGGATGGTACGCTCTTTCGAGTGCTATCGTGAACATACCCACTGCCTATCATGGATCTCGTGCGCCATACTGCACTAAGCAGGTCCTTGCCAGTCGGTCCGCAGAATAAAATTCCTCAACGTTTCGATCTTTCGGGTCCCATATTCAGATAGAGACAGAGGAACTGGGCTCCATGGACAGGAATGGACTATAATCCATTGCGCCCATTCATTACGAACGTTCGTACTCGGGATTTTCTGATGTGGGTAATCGCCATCTGTATGTCCATTCCGCCCTTCCGAAGTCGGCGTCCTAGAGTGAGGTCACATTACTTGTCTTTCATAGCCGTTTGCACAGGTGATTCGTAAAATTTCGTGTTTGCACCTGTGTAGTCCGTTATGATCCCCGAGGATTTTGTCACCCGCTGGCCCAGAAAAGAGGGATATGATCCTGAGTGCGGTGACAATAATTCCCGAGGTTGGCAGATACACAGGTACGAACACGAAATTGGCGATTTCCCTGTGCAAACAAACGGCCGTGAAAGACACTGTCTTACGAACGTACGCCGTGCATGTGTCAGTTGACCGTTGACATGATTATTCCAACGGTCTCCAGGATAGAACAAGCGGAATGTACTTACATATGTGATGAGCCGTGCCTAGTTGCGTATCGTAACTGTACCATGTTTTTGATCGCCTTTCAGTGTCACTGAGTGTTGGGGTTACTCACGTTACATTGTGCAGCTGGTCTCCCCGTTTAACCGCATCCAAGATCCGGTCCCGGCATTCAAGACATCAACACGTAATTTGAGAGAGATCAAGAATCGAACAGAATCGAACGAGGCAAAAGGGGCGAGGGAAAACAGAAGAGGGATAAACAGAAGCCCCGTTGGAGTAGCTGACCGTGGTTCGTTCGTGGAGGAAGGTAAGGATGTCGCGAGGCGGGTTGTCGTCGGAAACAATAGAAAGGGGATGGGTCCATACCTTCTGTATGAATACACCCGGCGAGTCAGAATTGTGATTTTAAGGATAAATCTAAGTGGAAAGAGAAACCCGTTTCAAGCCATTAACCGACGGTATCCCATCAGAGAGTACTCAGAGCTCGGCCTATGCCCCCCTCCGGTGAATTGAATATAGGGGTGGATATTTCAGGCTACTTAATAGTTTGCCGTTTCCCCTATGAATCGTGAGTATGCTCGGCGTGAGGCCGGAAACGTAAAACGTACAGATGGAGGTGGGCAGTACAGAGTCGGGTGGAACTTGAGTATAATGTATGAAAGGTCGATCACCGATCACGATGTGCTGCGCCTGGATGGCGAGAGAACGTGAGTCAAATATGCGCTTGTTTACGATCAACAGCAGCGACACACACACCAAGCATTCCCATAAGGGCCGCCGAAAATTGCGTTTCTCGCCCTTCCTTCATACTTTCCCTACCTATAGACCTCCACTTGAGATTCCACCAAAATGCTCGCTGAACGAAGGAGCTCGCCGTCACCGTCGCCATCACGGGGGATATCTATAGGCAGTAAAATTTCGGCCATCGGGGCAAGGCTTAGCCAGAGGTTGAGCACCGCTGATGACAACCACCAGAACCAGAACGAGGATTCGATTTCGCCAATACTGGATAGGACCAGTGAGTGTTTTCATGAAATCTATGGTTGTGATGATGGTGGTACGGGTTCATGTTGGGTTGATGTTTGAATTTGAGATAAGAGATAAGAAAGTTTGGGCGACTTTGTCATCCCTTCTTATCGGTGCCCTAATCTTTGCACCACGTTGGGGAAGTCAGTGTGGACAGGTCGGCCATACGCCGGATGCACCGCTCAGATTCGCAGTCTGCACGTTCTTTCTTGTTCAACCAATCTCTAACTGCAATTCCCACCTCACAGACACGGAACGCTCGATTTCTCGTGGACGCGAAGCATTCGTAGGTTTTCCTTCGCTTCATTCATTCATTTTCTTACAATCTCGGTTGTTAGACCTCCATTGGTCGTGGAGGAATTGGCAACATCCGCCACGCCTCCCAATCTCGCGATGCGAGGTCGGAGTTAGGCCCCGACGATTTTTCTCCCACACGAGGAAGAGAACTTGCTAACCCGTCGCAGGTCGGCCTTGGCTTTCTTCAATCATTGCACACTCTGCTGATCCTCATCTTCTTGACAGACCTTCTCGACCGGTCGAGGCGGTGCAGGAAATTTTCGCTCCCCCTCCCGCGATCCTACCGTTGGAGACCTTGCTGAGCAAGAGCAAAAAGTTAGGGAGTATGCTGCTTCCCGTGAAAATTCTGTGGTAAGTCTTTGTACATATCTCCTCACTAAACAGAGGAATAACTTCTGTTTTCAGTACTCAAGTGGGCGTGGAGGTATCGGGAACATGAACCGCTCCCGCTCCCGTGATCCCAATTCACCTTCCCCCATCAACCGTTCTCGCTCTCGCGATCCTGCCCAACTCCATTCCTCTGGTCGCGGGGAAAACATCCACCCCGGAGATGGCATCGCAGCAGAGACAATCGATGAGAATGAACGCAGGCATTTCAGGACCAATCAAGATGGATCGTGCGTTTTTTCGTTTCTCGTTTTATACCTGCTAACTGAACCTTCTCCCACTCAGCCACTCGAATGGTCGTGGTGGGGCTGCCAATATCACCTTGGCTCGCGAACCCGTCATCGTGCATCATGCCAATCCCATCACCCAGTTCACGTCCACCGGCCGAGGCGGGTCTGGTAACATTATCGCCCATAGGTCTCCCTCCCGTCCTCGCTCTTAGGCGGTTGCAAAAAATTTTATCCACTACGCACCATGTGCTCTCGGAGATTGGACTATGTATTATGTACCATCAACAATGCTTAACCCCCTATTGTTCCGTCCAACCACTTTCATTTGTCATACCTGTCCTGAGCTGATCTCGCTAACTCTCCCTCCACTTTACAATACCTGTTCTAACCTCGAGCTTCATCTCAGGTCTTAAAAGCTACTACTTAAATTTGAAACCCCCACAATCGCAGTTACGTATATTATCTTTCAGTCTATATCGCTACTTCTGCAAAAACGGTGGCGATTGCGAATTAAAACAGCTACCTTAGGCCTATTATATGACCCCGGATGGCGAAGGCTTATTATCCCCACACGCGGGTATCTCGTAACAGGGACTGATAAGGGTTGTCCTCGATCCTCAACTGAAAATACTCCCAACGGCGCGTGGTGTAAAGTTTTCGCGCACATATGGAAGGAAGGATTTGAGGACCTACGCCCAAAAATAGACAGTCGATGAGGACATAACGGACAACATATAGCAAGTAGTCGCCAGTTTTGTCGAATAGCGGTGGATAGCATCGGCAGTATAGTGTACGAATTGTATAGAGTGCTCTTGACCATGAACGTAGAAACATGAAACGGATCTCGGGGGTACCGAGACGGATCAGGAAGAAGGTATCGTACAATTGGTCTTATAGTCTTATTCGATCCAGGCACAAAGTGTTTTCCAGGTCTGCCGGGCTCAAGATTAGATATCCCCTGTCAAAACGAGCTTAGACCTGGTCTGCGGGTTTCCGGCCAGGTCTGGAGTATTATGGCGAGGTCAGAAAGCAGATGAGGCCGGTACAAGTCGAATGAGCCTGAATAAAATCCGTTTCCTTGGGTCATTCTGGAAGAATGTGGTACAAGGCTGGATGCATATTCCATTTGAGCTGGCCTAACCCGTTCTGGAGATATCGGGTCTGATCTGTATCCTACAGAATACATTATAATTGTCAAAAAATTTATAGAAAAATACAGATACTTCGGGGTTCTACTGGGGTCATCTGAGCTCGGCCTTCGTACCATCCTATACCACATTTCGAAGTCACCCAGAAGGTCTGCGTCATAATCAGTTTCGGAATAAGGCGAAACACGGGGTACTCACCTGACAGTCGGATTCGAGGTGCGCGTCGTTGAAAACGGTGTCTTTCTGCTCGGATGAATGTGTAAAAGCTTTGTAAACGTGAGGCCAAAATAATAATCATACCGGGGAAGAACCGGAACCTTGCGCATCTGTCACAGGACTCACACCGGTTTCGAGGGCAGTGGTGACCCCACTTTTTACTGGCGTTCTTGTTTCTCGTAGGTTTGGTGGTGTTCGCTAATAAAAGGACGGGAAAAACTGAGAGCAGAATTGGCATACGTTCCGTTGTTTTTTCTCAATACTGGCTATCCCAAATGCGCTGAAAATCACTCAAAATAGCCCACTGTAAAGAGTAACGAGGCTGTATTAGAAATTAAGAAATGGAATGGATGGATGAGGCGTACCGAGCTGTTAGTGACGACCGCACTTTCGAATCTTCAAA
>Ga0307517_10013669_pt1 | contig 11002 bp, 6 predicted proteins | sample 23_EM_MG_FD_194515 | JGI IMG/M metagenome (GOLD analysis project Ga0307517, IMG submission 194515) | Populus trichocarpa ectomycorrhiza microbial communities from riparian zone in the Pacific Northwest, United States - 23_EM | ecosystem: Host-associated > Plants > Roots > Unclassified | place... | reverse complement strand
GTGCCTGGATGATAATGGACCATTCAATTATGGGATTTATTCGCCAGCTCTTCTAGTTGTATCCAGCAATTCTCTAGCAGTCAAGATCCTTTATCCCATATTCTGGGGCTTGTTAAACCTTAGGTAAGTAGTCTACTTAATTTAGTACAAAAGCTGCAAATAATTTCTGATATGAGGTTCGTCAGTTTTTTCTCATAGTTATTTCATTTGCATTTGCCCTTGCCTTGGCCTTTTTAATCTTCCAGAGATTTGTGGACAGATTTTTCCTGAGCATCTTTGATAATCAGAGTCTCTCGTTTCTTTTCAGGCATGCTTAACATGTTAGTTTAAACTTCACAATTAGGTTGCCAACTTTCTGTATGAATAGCTGCACATTTAACTACATCTTCCTGAACTTTTGTAGAAACTTCTACAGTAAACTAGGTAGTCATGCTGGCATTATTGATGCACCTAGACTCCATGCATGAATTACCAAAATTTAATCTGATTTTCTACAGATAATATGAGGAAAATGTAGGCTTGTATAAGCTTGATCTGGTTCTTTACTACGGTTTTCTTTTAATATCATGCTTTTATTGGCAGCTCTTTCGGCAACGAACTCGCTCCAACAAGTAACTTGGTAGAAGTGATGTTCAGTATATACATTGTGCTGTGTGGTTTCACTCTTTTCACTTTACTGATAGGAAACATCCAGGTAATAAAACTTCAGCACTGATTTCTTTTGAATGAATATATATAAAAAAGAATGCTTGCAGAATTGAGGAATTCTTATTGTTTGATAGGTATTTTTGCATGTGGTCATGGCAAAGAATAAAAAGATGCAGCTAAGACGCCAAGATGTGGAATGGTGGATGAGGAGAAGACAGTTGCCAACTGGTTTAAGACAAAGATTTCGACATTTCGAACGCCAAAAATGGAGAGTCATGGGAGGAGAGGACGAGATGAGTTGGATTGAAGAACTGCCCGAAGGACTCCGGAGAGACATTAAACGCTATCTTTGCCTAGACCTCATAAAAAAGGTAGCACAATATATATCCTCATAATGTGTTTGCAAAAGCAAATTGACTAATCAAATTAGCATCAAGGGATGCCTTTTAAATACTTATGAAATGGAGTAATTCTTACTCTTAGGTGCCTTTGTTTCACAACTTGGATGATCTTATCCTTGACAACATCTGTGATCGTGTCAAGCTCCTTGTCTACTCAAAAGATGAAAAGGTTCGATATGATCATAAAGTTAAAATCATTCTGTTAGCTTATTTTCTATGCAACATTAATCCATACTGAATGCATAATTCTGCAAGAAAAAGAATTAAACTGTTATACTGTATTAAGTTATTGAACATATATATTATTGCCCCTAAGAACAGATTTTAAGAGAAGGAGACCCTGTGCTAAGGATGGTTTTTATTGTGCACGGACGTGTGAAATACAGCCAATGCCTTAGCAAAGGCATGGTAGCCACAAGTGTGCTTGAGCCAGGAGGCTTTTTAGGTGATGAGCTGCTCTCGTGGTGCCTTCGCCGCCCATTTATAGACCGCCTCCCAGCCTCATCCGCAACTTTTGTCTGTATGGAACCAACAGAAGCATTTGTTCTGGATGCATATGATCTGAGATATATCTCAGAACACTTCAGGTACAGATTTGCCAGCAAGAGACTCAAGCGAACAATGAGATATTACTCGTCCAATTGGCGAACATGGGCAGCCGTGAACATTCAATTTGCTTGGCGACGATACAGGATTAGGAAGAGGGGACTAGCGACTCCTGACATGGTAAATGTAAGCATGGAGAACCGTCTTCGGCTGTGTGCTGCAATGTTCATGTCGCTGAGGCCACATGACCACTTCCAATAAATTAAATGCAATTGATGCTGCTATTTTGGCCGGTCTTTTACCTTCTTTAATAAGATTTAGACACTAAATCTTCCATGAAAATTGTAAGATCAGGACTATACACAGCTTAAGAGCTAGCTTGTGCTATTCTAATGTTCTTTCTTCAAGAGCTCGAAGTTTATGGATTCATCAGTGGGTAATTAGCTCAAAATGTTCCTTATATTTCATAAAATAGATTTAATATGCTTGGGTACACCAAAAAAAATAAAAAATAAAAAATTGAAAACAGGAGGGATAAATGGGTTATACGTTGGGGAAAGTTCAATTAATTTAAAATAGAGTTCTAAATATATATAATTTAAAAACTTTATGGGTTTAAAAATGAAAATATTGAACAAAAAAGGGGTTCTAAATAAAATTTTAAAATATATGAGCTTTGGTATGAAACTATTGAACACCTTATAACTTTTTTAATAAAAAAAAATTTTAAATGTAATTTAAGATTATTATTATTATTAAATCCTGATCTTACAATCATATCATTAACAAAGCATGCATGCAAGGATGGATCTTCATAACCATCTAGGTGATGGCCCAGTGATAAGAGCTTGGAGCTAAGAGGTTTGCTTCCTCTATAGTTTCAGGTTCGAGTCTTGTGGTTACTCATATGATGGCCACTGGAGGTTTACATGATCGTTAACTTCAGGGCCCGTAGAATTAGTCGAGGTGCACGCAAGCTAACCCGGACACCCACGTTAAACTAACAAAAAAAGGATGGATCTTCATGAATTTGAAATTAATTTGTACAGAATATTTGAACCACATTGATGCTGATCAGACATGTCACTTTCCTTAGCTCCATAGAGTTAATTAGGCAATTTTGGTATTAATTATATTTTAATTATGGCTCTAATTAACAGTATGGTCTTGAGAGATAAAGTTTTTATTATTTGGCCATGCATGCTTTTGATCCTTTTGTTACGGAAGCCAGCATATGCCCTTGAAGAAGCCATTAATGGCCTTGCTAATCCTATAATTAAAGGAGACGCTAAACTTATTATTGAAGCCTTTCACTCTCGGATGCTCAACAACGATGAGTCTCACCTTATTTTATTAGACATTGACAGTAAAACTTTAATTTATTAACAATATGGGAGATTCACGCACCATGAATCTTCTCGTAAAATGTTGTGGACTCACTGTTTATAATGCTTTTTTTTTTGTCTCATTATTATTTTTTTTCACCCTTTATAGAGTAAATTGAGGTCAATTTAAGTAAGATCGTTAAGGGAGGAAAGAAAATAAAAGATCAAAGATTAAAATGAGAAAAACAGAGAAAATGAATGGTGGTTTTAAAGTTTTGTAAAAAAATTTAACCTTTATTCTTTTACTTTTTCAATTATATATTTGTGGTCCCTATAGATTTTTTAAATTTACTTTTAATATGAATTTTTATTTTTATTTTTTTAGTACATGTGTTATAGAGAGCAGAGAGGACGCCACTGGATTTGAACTGAAAAGAGAGCAGATCATGATTGACATTGATTTTAGTAAAATAAAAAAAATTATTGTCATCAGGTTTTATTCGACGAGAACAGTTTTTTGGTAGTTGTTTTGAGTCTTAATGTTGTCTAAAAAGAATTTAGATTTAAAAAAAAAAATTCTTATCCAATTTAATTTGGAGATTTCTGGTTGTTTTTTTGTTCTTTTTGAGTTGATAAATAAGTTTTTTTCTTCTTTCTTGCCAACTAAAATCACGGGTCAAGATCTAAATGTTCATAAAGTCACTAATTTCGTATCTCCTTCCTCTTTAATTCTTAGTTAAGTTGAATTTTATTCTTTTTACTCTTATGTTCCTTCCTAGCTTCAACTCTCTTTTCGCTTTTCTATTTTTGATTCAGAGATAATCCCAATTAATCAATATATCTATATGTTAAATCTCGTAAATTAAAAATTAAGGTTTAACTCAAAGATCTTCTTAATCTTAAATATTAAAATAAATAAGTGTACCATTTTTTATTTGCTCTGGATCATTTAGAGGATGCCAATCAATCTTCTTAATCTATGAAAATGAATTGTTTTGGAGATCAAATTAATGTTTATGTTAACATATCTATAATCTATTTTGGATGCCAATGAATCTAGATAATTAAAGTTTATGTTATTTATTTTTTCTTTTGATTCACACAATTATTTTATAAATATGTTGTTTGATTATACATGTTCAATATGACTTTGTATCTTTATTACAATAATAAAAAATTAATATAAATCATCCTTAACTAATATAGTATTTTATTCACATTTTATTTTGATTATCAAACCATAGATAATAACAAAAAATATTAAAATCCAAATTAAATTATTAGATTGAACTCTTAGTTACTTTTTTTTTATTGGACATCCTTGGTTTTTTTTTTTTTTTGTATCTTTTGACTTATCTAAATGAATGAATTCATAAAATTTTCATCATTTCTTTTGGAAAATTGTACTAACATTAAAAATATTTTCTAAATAAGTTTTTATTCATACATGTGAATTAATTTATTCCAGTTACATAAAAATTAAACAAAAAATTAAGAATAATAATGTCAAAGAATCATCTTAATCCAATAATTTAAGCTATTAAGTAAGGTCCTAGAATATGATTTATATTATTCGTTAACACACCCCTTTAAGTGAAAGCCTTTTGGGCTTGAAACTTGCACATGCCTACATTACCTTGTACTTAATTTTTATCAAATAAATAGGGATGGTGAGATTCAAACTCGTGACCACTTGGTCATCAAGACTCCGATATCATGTCAAAGAATCATCTCTACCCAATAACTTAAACTGTTAGGTGAGGTCTCAGAATATAATTTATATTATTCTCTATCAAATAATGCTAATATTATCTCACCAAATGTTAGTAGGGTCATATAGATAAAGCTTTCAATAACATCATATAACTTATTTATTCATGAGATTAAAAAAAATGTTAAAAAACTCCTCTAAATAAAATTAAAAAAACAAAGAGTTTATAAACATAAGAACAGTAATATTAATTGTAATAACAGAACATATTGCAATTTCAGAATATAGATATATGTATGTATGTAACAATTCAGCTTTACATTCTTAGTTTTTATCTTATGCCCCGTTTGTTTGCTGGAAAGTAGTTTCTTTTTGGAAAGTGAATTCCAGGAAAGTGAATTCCAGGAAAGTGAATTATTTTTCGATGTTTGGTAGTATAATGAAAAATAAGTTGTAAAATATTTTCCAGTGTTTGGTTATGTCATAGAAAATAAACTGGAAAATAACTTATTAATGTTTTATTTTTTTCAAGTTTATTAAAATAATAAGGAACAAATCTTACAAATTAAAAGGTTGAATGAGAATGAAATAGAAAAAAAATATAATTTCATAAATTATCTCAAATAAAATAAATAATAATCAAAATAATAGAGATTAAATCTAAAAAATAAAAAAAATGAAAGATGAAAAAATTAAAATAATAATAATTAACATTTCATAAATTATTTCAAATAAAATAAGTAACAATTAAAAGAATGAGGATCAAATTTGATAGATAAAAAATTTCAATTAAAAAATAATAAGGAAAAAGCAAATAACAATTATAAAAATAAAGACCAAAATTAATATAAAATTAAATTCTAAGGGATGAAATTGAAAAACAAATATTCAAAACAAAATATATATATATATATATATATATATATATATATATATATAGCAATCAAAATTTTGAGGATCAAATTTGATATAATCAGCAAATAATATGACATTTTTTATTTTTTCACAACTTCTGGAAAGTGTTTTCCACCCAAAATAAAAGGAAAACAGTTTCCTAGAAACCAAGCCAAATTTTCCTTTGATTGGAAAGTGTTTTTCGTTGACCGGAAAGTGTTTTTCGTTGACTAACTTTTCTTATGGCAAACAAACATATGAAAAATTGAAAAGTGGTTTCCCGGAAACCAGCTTTCGGAAAACAAACACGACCTAGTGAAATTATAATTATTGTATAAATTGAAAAAAGTTAACTATTTTAGATACAAATTACCAAGATTTATATCAAATTATTTGAATTTTTAATATCATAAATTTAAAATAAATAAATATTTGAATATTATTTTATTATAAAATGAATTATTAATAAAAAAAAAATTTAATAGGAAAAAAAACTAATGAATTACAATGTGGAATTACAAAAATAGGCACCATATTCTCGTTGAAAAGGACCACCAGCATGGGCCATCCTGACAAGCAGTGTCGGCCGCTTGGACCAGACAATTTCGAAAAGCCCCCCCAAGAAATTGTCTATAGCTTCGTATCCTTAGAAGAAAACAGAGGGAGAAAGACATGGAGGGGAACCCCTCTTAATTTCTTTTCGTTCTCTGTTAAACCCCCTTCTTGATAAACTGGTAAGGCCATGTCATGAACTGTTTCTTTTCTTTTTCTTTTTACTGATTGGCGTTGAAAGTTGTTAGCTTTGTATAATTATATGACCACATCGAGCTTGGATTTTCATGGATCGGTTGTTTTTTTTTGTATGTTGACTGTTAGGAATGTTTCTTTAACAATAAAAAAGAAGTGGGCTTTGATTGTTTTCTCTCAAATTACTATTTGTTATTGAATTTTCTGGTTTCTTGTTTGATTGTTTTCATGAATTTTCTTTGTTTAAATCCAAGAGTTTATTTCTTGTAATGATCATTGACTGTTTTTAGTTTTGTCTTTAGAATGTTTGTATGGTTAACGTTGCAGTTTCTGTAAGAATAGTACAATTCTGGTACAGCTTTTGAATCTGATTGAGAGATTTTCTGGTGGTAACTGGTTTAAGCACATCAATCTTTAACTGGTTGATTTGAGTTTTAGTTGATTTGGGTGATTTTGAGGTCGAGCTTGAGTCTCTGGAGGGAGAGTGTTTGATTTATTTCAGATTTTTGGTCTATTATTTCAGTGTAAATATCATTATTTGATGGGATTGTTCTTTTGGTAAAGATAACAGAAATAAACGCATGGTTTTGGGTCAAAAAGAGATGTTCCTGTGAGTGTGTTACTGCACATAAGCACGCATGCGTTCAAGTTAACATCCATAAGCAAGCTTGGATGCAAAATAAGGACAGGTGTGATAGAAAGTTGTCGCACATATTGAATTAGCTCTCTCTACGTTTGCATCCCTTGTACCACTGATGGAATATAAGAATTTGTATTTTCTACTCACACCAGAAAACAAGTTTATGATCAATTTTCCCAACTAGTTGTTACTGCATCATTGTGATGTGACTTAATACGTTTATCAGTTATATGGTCAATCAAGCAGAGATCAGAAGTATAGGGCATAGTTAGGGTAGCAAACATCCGTTTGGCATTAGAATTTGCAAATATGGATCTAGTTCAATTTATTGGTATTTGTCATTGTGTCACTATATGTTGTACAAACTTCTGCTTTGTTAACTGTAGCTCATAGCTAGCTAGTATTGCATGTGGAGAATGTAAATCGTTTTAAAAATGCAGCTTGCTCTAATAACATCAAGGGTTCTTTAACCAGTAAATTTATTTGTCTCAATGTAAAATAATGAATATCAGCATGTTTGCTCAGGTAATCTATCCTGACATTTTGTTATTGGAAAACATGCCCTTATATTGTTTGGTCATTTTAGCCTTTTCTTTCTACTTTGCATTTGGGATTACAAGTGATGGTGTTATAGCTAGAGGCTCTGACACCATGAAGTCGATTGTTTGGCATCTTTTTATTTTTTTATTTTGGATTACCCTTCTTGATCATCTTAACCTGCTTCTTTCTAATAAGTTTTCCACCTTTTGGAGATAATAGTGTAGTCTGATGAAATGAAAATGTTCTGTTTTGACATACAGAATTAAACGCTGGATTACTCTATTATGCATAATTAGATTGCAGTGAAAAATTGAAAATGGATGCTAAACTGAACCTCAGCCTAAATTACATGGAATTTAGTTTAATTCTCTTTCTAATTCTTATTTTTCCTGCCAAGTGAAATACTTGGAAATTTATTAGCAAGAGGAGACAATCCAGTGTGAATTAATGGTTAATGTTACTTGTAGGTTTCAGCTTCTACAACCATTGAAAGTGATGATGTTTGCATAGTCATTTGTCTCCAATCAAAATGTGGAATTTTGCATCCAAGTGCCTAGCTGGAAGTGTTAGTTTGAACAACTCTCTAAAGCCAGCTCAAGTTCCTTCAGAATACTCAGACGATGAGGCATCTTCTGTTGTAAGCAGAGAAGAAGGCCTAGAGTGTCCGATATGCTGGGAATCCTTCAACATTGTTGAAAATGTGCCTTATGTTTTATGGTGTGGCCATACTCTTTGCAAAAATTGCATCCTAGGGCTTCAATGGGCTGTTGTGAAATTCCCTACATTACCAATTCAGCTCCCTCTCTTTATTTCTTGTCCATGGTGCAATCTGTTATCGTTCCGCCTTGTTTATCGAGGGAACCTCAAATTCCCTCGCAAGAATTATTTTCTTCTTTGGATGGTTGAGAGCAAGAATGGTGATAGAGAGAAGTCTCATGGCACCTTCTGTGAAGATCAACAACCCCACTGGTCATCGGACAGTAATTTAGCCCTTGGAAATCAGGCAAGCCGTGGGAACATCAGGAGGGGACAATATGTTCATCATGCTGAACCATCAGAGGCAAACCATGATCATAATCATGTCAACAGTTACCTCAATGTGAGGAGAATACATTCCTCCCTTCAGAAGTCACTGGTTTTCTTTGTTCATCTGACAGCAAAGTTCCCATTGGTCATCATATTCCTTTTGATCATCTTATATGCAATACCTGCCAGTGCAGCCATTTTGGCCCTGTACATTCTTATCACTGTTTTGTTTGCTCTCCCATCATTTCTCATTCTGTACTTTGCTTATCCTAGTTTGGATTGGCTTGTCAGAGAAATCATCACTTGATATCCAAATTAGCGTCGTAGTCTGCAAGCATTTTGAATAGAAGTTTGCTCCAAGAAAGTGGCACATCTCTATCTTGGTGCCGCGAGTTTGGTTATTCAATGACTATCCAGTCTCCAAGACTATTTTAATTCTTTGGGTATGAGGCTCCTCAATCCCTCTATTCCTATATCGTCCTTGGTTAGAAGCTCGTCTGTAAATGTAGGATTTGGCTTGTCAGGGCTGGATGTTATTTCTGGGGGCTTGTTGGTGATGATGGTCCTGCGAAAAATGGTCTCTTTGTGGATATGCAATGCTATTGTAAGTATCTGAAATATTAATCAAGTGAGGGCTATCACCCAAAAGCTTGATTTCTTGGTTGTGTGGAGACTGATGTTTTATAGAATCTTTATTATGGTTCTTTTGTGTCATGATGGATTTTGAAACAAAGCGACAAAAACCTGAGTTGTTTCATATTAATCTTCCGTGTTTAATACTATTTCGATTGAATTCTTTTTTATATATATATTTGAAGCTCTTCTGGGAATACAATTGAAATAGGTTCTTATTCATTTCCCGGATGATACTTCTGAACAGACTTCAAGTTTTGTTTGCAGAGGACGGGTTCAAATCTTAATTCAAAACCGACTCTTTGAACACTTGAGACCAAACTAAACTCAGGATCCAAAAACAATATAAACAGTGCAAACATATACAATGAAATCGCCAGCTCTCTTAATTTTTGTTACTGTGATTGTAGTTGTAATTAGACATTGATGTATCTTCTTAGCCAATAAATTCAATTATGATTTTAGGGTTCGTGGCTACTATCTCTTCGGAGTTCAAAATCTACTATCTCTTTGGAGTTTATATTTTGTATGTTTTTATGTTTTAAAAATATTTTTTATTTTAAATTAATTTATTTTAATATATTTTTTCAAAAAAAAAACATATTATAAATCAACCAATAATTTCCATTCCATTGCCCCTTTTTTCCGCGCCCACAATAAATTTCTAGAAAAATACATGTAGGAAAATCTAACACGTGTCGCAAACATAGCGGGGGAAATTCCAGCTCTGGATTCTGTTAACGCTATGGACACCCCCCTACAACCTTTTGAAACATCTATGCTCTGGTAAAATCTGACACCGTTTCAAGAAAAATGGTGGCAGCCATTACCATTTCTTGCCCAAAATCCAGAGTCCTACAGAATCCAACCACTTTAAAAGACTCAAGTTCTAGTTTTTTTGGTGGGTCCTTGAAGGGTGTTCCTTTTCAGTTAAAACCCAGAAACAAGAGACCAGACAGCTTCAGCTTGGTGGTTGCTGCTGCAAGTAACACCCCTACCACAACGAGCACTAGCAGCAGCGGCGGTGGTGGTGGCAGGTTTTACCTAAACTTTACTGGGTTTCCTTTCCCTCTTGGTCCTTTCCTTAATAGGCGCACTATAAGGACTGAGGTAACTTTCTTTATCTTCAACTTGGCCTAAATAAAATTTAATGATCGGTAACTTTGGTTGCTAAGGATTTTGATCAAGAATAATGCTTAATTTTCCTTTGCTATGCATATTTACAAACTTGTCTGTCTTCAGGTTTTATCCCTCTCAGTCTCTTGTATTTGGCATCTTATAGACTTTATGTACCTATTAGGAGAGATAAATTACATCATAATGTCACTGTTTGTTTTATAATCTGGTTTCTGCTCTTTAATTGTTGATGTGCAAATGAGTGGAGGTTGATGTTTTTGCTTGCTGAAGGGCTTATATTTCATGCTGCATTGTTGTACACATTGCTAACTTTAATCAGGTGAAGCGTCATTCTAGCAGGTGTTCTGTCTGTGATAAAAATTATGATAGGGCTTTTTTTTTTCTTTTCATATTTGCTGTGTTTCAAGTTTTTACACTAAGAAAACTTGTGAAGTGGAATGAGCAGATTGGAAACTTCTTCTCAGTTAATATGTTTTCCCAATATTGAATGTTTTCTTAAGGAAAATATAAGGACTCTTGATCTATGAGGTCTCGTAGAAATGTCTTTTAGATGAAGAAATAAAAGACTTTTTAACCGTCTACTGAATTCGATGCTTTTTAAAGTAAGCTGTTTCAATTTCAATTTGTGGTTGAAGATACTACTTCTTCGCATACCATTAGAAAATCATGAAAGCTCTTCAATAATATACTTCGAAAATGTTGTGTTTGAAACACCCAGAACAATGGCAGCATAAAAAGCTTTCAAACAAGGATG
>Ga0307517_10013668_pt1 | contig 11002 bp, 5 predicted proteins | sample 23_EM_MG_FD_194515 | JGI IMG/M metagenome (GOLD analysis project Ga0307517, IMG submission 194515) | Populus trichocarpa ectomycorrhiza microbial communities from riparian zone in the Pacific Northwest, United States - 23_EM | ecosystem: Host-associated > Plants > Roots > Unclassified | place... | reverse complement strand
TAATCTTTCAGTCTAATCCAATCCCATCCCATCGCTGCATCCTGCTTCTGGTTCATCGACGACCCTTTTTAATGGAAAAACTCAAAAAGGTATAACGGTAATTATTATAATTGTTGATTAACCTAAGATTAGTGTGTGAAAAAAGGTGCTAATTGTACGAGCAGATGTCAAAGTTTTTGCCCTTAGAACACGTTTTAGAGTTTACTATCTCGTTCTCTCCATTTGAATATTTATCCACAAGTTAGCATAGTGTGAAATAATTTTTCAACTTCAAGATTTCCATGTCTTGTCTTGTTAATGTGTGCTCGTGTTTCAATTAAAATGATTTTTTCACATGACATTAAAATAATCTAGTTTAAATCTTATTATTCTCATTTTAATTAATAAAAATTAAGAAATTTATATATATAAATTTTAAATTTAAAAAGTTTTTATTTAAAAAGATGTATTAGAAAGTAATATAAAATTATTAATAAACCTCACTTAATAACTTAAATTTTTAACATCATTTGAATATCTATCCACAAGTTAGCATAGTGTGAAATAATTTTTTAACTTCAAGATTTTCATGTCTTGTCTTGTTAATATGTGCTCGTCCTAGTGTTTGAATTAAAATAATTTCTTGACATAATATTAAAATAATCTAGTTTAAATCTTATTATTTCTATTATAATTAATAAAAATTAAATAATTTATATAAATTTCAAGTTCAAAGAGTTTTTATTTAAAAAAAATAATATAAAAAAAATAAAAAACACTCTTCGAACTTCTAGCATGGATATATAAGAAGAAGAAAAAAACCCCAGTATATATATGTGATCTAATTTATTTTTTTTATTGCTGAAAGCTACGGCCAGCAATATTGGATTGGTGGTGTTATAATTCATGTTACATCAAAATGAATAAAATAAAACAAGACAAAATATCTCACATCATATGTTAAATCTTAGTTGAGAAGAAAGCACAGAAAATTATGAGATGAAGCAGAGACGATGCTTCGTGATCATGGCTTGATAATTGAGGAGAAAACCTAATTATCGATCCTTTTATTTTTATATTCTTATGAACTCCATGCATGTCCTTATCCCAAACACAATTAATTCTCAGAAGTTCTCTTGTCTGTTCGATGAATTGTGTGTAAGTAGGCATGTGATCTTCCACAGAAGGCAAGAGAAAATAGGCACATATTTTCTATCTCGTTCTCTCCATTTGAATATCTATCCACAAGTTAGCATAGTGTGAAATAATTTTTTATTTTCAAGATTTCCATGTCTTGTCTTGTTAATATGTGCTCGTGATAGTGTTTGAATTAAAATAATTTAGTTTAAATCTTATTATTTCTATTCTAATTAATAAAAATTTACATCAAAATTATTTTACAGATATATTTATCTTATATTTTTGTCTTTATCTTTTTTTATCAAATACATTTCTGTATCTTTTATATTAATTTAAATTTTTATCTCGATAACGTACACTAATCAAACACAATTTAAAAATCACTTTAAAAAATCCGGAAATTTTTAAAATCTAAACAACCTAAAGTTTGTGGTTAAAAGAATTTTGACAGCTTAGTAACCTCACTAAATATTATTTTTAAAAATAATTTAGTTTCAATTGGTATTGATGAAATTAAAATACTGTTAACCGTGGAAAAATCTATATTTTAGGTCATCTATAACCGGACATTCGACAGTGGCAAGAGCAGCGAAAACTCCACTTGATCTACGCTAGGGCTAAAGTCTTCTGCAATAAATTATTTGCATACAAGAGATCCTGGTCCCATGTCGCATAGAAACCACAAACCTGAAGTTATGAACACCTAGTTACCACTGCAAGGCCACACCACTCTGCCATGAAAGTCAGGAAAAATTAAATAAGTTCAACGAATGAAGATGTAAATGTTTGCTTGTAATACTATGGTAAGTACCTCGCTCATGGGAACAGCTCCTGACACAGAAGCAAACAGTCAAAAATTGCGACTGCAGACAGAGATTGGGAATGCGTCTATATTATAATAAACACAGAGCATAACTAAATATAATATAACGCAAGGGTGTTTCGAACTGTTTTAAACACTGCTGAAGCACTCACAGACCACATTGTGGCCCATTTTATTTTATTTTTTCACTTTCTTCTCTTAATTTGTTCTTTCGATTGTGTTCTTCAGCTGCAAAATTAGCACCCATTTGCATTAATTTTGTCCCAAATCCATGTACACTGTTTGTCTTCTGTACCCTCTGTGACACACGCTAATGTTTCCAGATAACAAATACCGCTTGTGAAGTTGCCTAGATCACCCTGTTGAAACTTGGAAGGGCCGTGTTCTCTACCGCAGAACAATCACCATACACTTATAGCTTACTGATTTAGTTTAGAATCCTTCTCTCTTTTGTGTGAAAAGTATTTTATTTAATCTTTTTAGCTTCTCTGAGTGCATGTTGATTCGATTATATAGTGAATAAGATTTGATCAAATGATTTGGGTTTTTAGGGCAATCATTATGGTCTAAGAATCTTTAATAGTTGTGTCTCAACTTAGGATTGACCCAATTATGTCTGTACCAAATTGTTGCATGAACCCTTTTAACCTGTGGACCATTTACTGTGTGCGTGAAAAAGATCTGTGCATCTTACTACAACACAGTAATAAACTCCCATTTTTTGGTCACAAGAGATGGGTAAATCTGTGGTCTCAAAATCCGTAGTGGTGAGCAGATTAATCTAATTTTCCATAATATCAGTAAAAACCAACTAAATAGAATGCTTTTCAAACGTGTTGAGTAATTTCTTTTGGATTTTTTCTTAAAAACATTTGATTGTAGTTCATGGATTTTAAGAACCAACCAAAATAACGGATTCGAACCGAACCTAACAAAAAAAAACTAAACCACATCCAACCAAGAAAAACCCCATTGTAATTATAAATTAGAGTTCCATTCAATCAAAACCCATTAATTCAAATATAAAACCGAACCAATTGGTTTGGTTTTTTTATTTAGTTCAATTGAGATTTTTATTCAAACCAGACCATTTAAACCGATATTCAACCTTGTTTATATATATATATATGAACTCGTAATTAAAAAAAGTTTTAATTCTCATGGTCACGGAGCAAGAGGAGAGTTCTGGTGGAGTATCATCTTTAGCTAGGCTAACATAACACTCACATGCATGAAGTGACAAAGCATATCTACAAAGACTATGACCTTGGATTTTCTGGAAGGGAGAGGAGATCGCCATGGCAACAGTTGAATATTCTGATTTTTTTTTTTGTTCTTTTTTCTCATGGAACAAAAGTTGTAGTGCTAACCAGTCATGTGAATTGAATTTGGACGTCAGTTTGAAACATCAGTTCACCAAAATATATAATCAATTATCCTTCATCACTTGTTGCAACCAGCAAAGAAAGAAAAAGAATAGAAAGACCTAAACCCACAAAGTTGGACCCACTTCCCTAAATTGGTTGCCAGACCAGCTTTCCCTATATCTTTCAGGCAAACCCACCTACAAAAACCCCTCTCCCCCACCCCTTCCTTGGCATCACAATCTTGCTTTCCAACGCCCCTCTTTCTCTCAGGCATTTTCACAAACACTTTCTTAAAGAAACGTTTTCTTTTTTAACTAATATGGCCAGACCGCAACAGCGATATCGAGGGGTTCGACAAAGGCATTGGGGATCATGGGTGTCTGAGATTCGCCACCCTCTATTGTAAGAACACATCAACAACGTGACCCATGAACGTTTCGAATAATATACTCGAGTTCTAACGAAACGTTTCGTGTTTTTTGTTGTTGCAGGAAGACTAGAATTTGGCTAGGCACATTTGAAACTGCAGAAGATGCAGCAAGAGCCTATGATGAAGCTGCAAGGCTTATGTGTGGACCAAGGGCAAGGACCAACTTCCCTTATAACCCAAATGCATCGCAGTCAGCTTCGTCGAAACTTCTTTCAGCAACTTTGACAGCAAAGTTGCATAGGTGCTATATGGCCTCATTGCAAGTGACTAAACAAACATCACTTCAAGAACAAAAACAACAGCAACAAAAGGCACCAACTTCACTAGTCAACACCCCCACCAATAGCATTGTCATAAAAAGTGAGGAACTTGATGCTTTGCAGCCAGAGAAAAGTCCATTGCAAGTTCAAGAGGCAGAGGCAAACTGGGTGTACAAGAAAGTTCAAGTTGACAACAACCAGCAGTTCATCAAGCCTCTTGAAGATCACCACATTGAGCAAATGATTGAAGAATTGCTTGATTATGGGTCTATTGAGTTATGTTCTGGGGTGGCAACTCAGTAACCTGCAAGCCGAAGGGCCCACGCCACAAACACCCTGATTAATCTAGTCCTCCTCTGCCAAAGCAATGGCATTGACTAGCTAATTTTAACCAATTTTTATAGCTTCTTCAAGTGTTTAGTCTTTTACACCCTCTAAGCTCCTTAGAAGTGTCCCCTTAGGGACTCCATTTGATGATGCTTAATTAGTAGTAGTGTACAGTAGATTATGCCATAATGTTTGATGCTGTCGTATGCATTATGTCTTCAGTGGAAGATTTGTAGGAATCTTGCTGCTGCTTCTTGAAGGATTCCAAATCTTCATTTATAATGCAAATGGATCAATTTTAGAAACAAGGACTCCTTTCTCTGATCTTCCAGGCTTCTTGCATTCAATTGCTATGTCACTTTTATTGGGGTTCGAATAAAAAGCAGCCTCTGAAACTTGGAAGCACAATATGACAATTTGGCATATGTATGTTGTATTCAATTTGCAGTATTTTCAAAGAACCTGGAAATTCGTACCGTTACCGTTCAGTTAGAAAGAATAGCGATCTTGTGAAAGGTCACCCACATGGTCAGTTTTCACTTGCTTATTTAGTGTGACATTTTGTTGGGAATATCCATTACATTAGTAGAAAATTATTCATGTGGACCAAAATCTATCAGTCTGATTCGATGTTTGGTGCAGTAAACCCTAATCTTACTAATTAATAGTGCAATAGATCTGTATAATGTGTTTGGTTTGGTCTAATTTGTCGGGATTCCAAGAGGATAAACTACACTAGCTGGGGTTGATAATACAAGTTGCTCACCAGAATGGTAGCACACACCTGACCTCAATGATACTGTAGGTATCCTGAATGGGTGGCTAAATTTGTCAAAATGAACACTGTAGTGTTGAAAGGAACTTGTTTGGAAAAGAGGATCTCGAAAAGAAACAATTTTTTTAGTGGAAAAGGGAGGGCCTGCAGGGCACTTTTCTTGAAAGTTAAGGTGAAAGAACTAGATGTGAGAGGCATTGCATGTTGTGCAAATTTTGAGTTACAAAACTGTGTTGTACTATTAGTCACTTGGTAAAAATGCATACATTATTTCATCTTGCAAGATTTTATTCAACAGAACAAAACTGAAGTCATTGGAAGAGTCTCTGCAAAGCAAGGTAAAGAAGCAATTTAGTTTACAATGAAGGTTGAAACGCAGAGACTGAGTTTCTTTACTGTCAGAATGATGTGAGACCAACTTTCAATGGAGGTTGAAAAAATTGAAATCTTTTTGAATTGTTAGGTTTAAAGGTTCTTTTGCTCAGGCTTATAAGACAGGATTCCAGTTGGGATTGCTGCATCATCTCCTGAAGAAAATTGTGACACTGAATGTGATTGAGTGGGTGTTTTAATTATTTTGTTCAGGCCCATCTTTCTCTCCTTTTCTATGTCATGCCACACACAACAACAAAATCTACAAAAGTGGTACAAAATATTTGTAGAGCCATATCTTTCATTCATGCCATGCTTGCTAGTGTTCTAAAATGAGGTTTCAGTTCCCTGAATTAAAAGGTTAATTAACATTGGATGGTAAACAAATGGGGTGATTAGAAACATTTGATTAACCATGTGTGCTTGCTCAATTTCTTTCTATAATGGGGTGATTATTGATGTAACCACTCCTTTTGCATGTCTTTGCCATTTCCAATTTAACCTCCAGTTATAGTAGTTTTCCTCGTAAAGGAATGCTTTTTACAGCACTTAAGTTGAGAGCGATATGAGATTTACCAGCACTTGACTTGAAAGTGATATGAAGATTTTCATTTCTGGGCATGGATCTCTTTTAGATGAAAAAAAAAGTAGCTAGATGAAACACATGCCTAACAATGGTTAGCTTTTTTTGGCCACCACAACTATTTCTGCAGAGCAATGGTTAGCTTTTTTTTGCAACTGTAGCTTCATAAATGGCCTATTAGGGATTATCCCATTCTTCTAACTTCAAGGAAATGGTTAATCCATTCGTCTAATATGAAAACATATTTTTTTTAATATATATATTTTTAATTAAAAAGTACTAATTTTTAAAAAATACGCCATACCACATTACCAAATGTACGAAGAAATATGTAGTATTTCTAATCAAAGTTGATTAATAATTTATATTATTATTATTATCTCTTCAAGAGTACAGATTCTTGCATCAATATAGAAGTTTAGTTTGATTCTCTCTTCAAGTAGAGTGTGTGTTTAACTTGTATTAATTGAACAGTTAAGATCATAAATTCTACTACATCCAGATTAAAATATATCTGCTTTGGGTGTTGGTGTCCAGTCTTTGTCATTGAAAACTTCATGATTGTTTACCTGTTTGGAAATTGATTTTGCTCCCCGCAACCATAAAAAATTAAAGTTGTTTAGTCTCATTATATTGTTTTCCAACTTTTGATTCAGCAAAGGTGATTAAATCATGGCATGTTAGTGAGTTTACCATCATTAAAAGTTTGAACTTTGTGACCTTAAAGGGACACTTGATATTTCACCTGACCAACCATTTTCCTTTTTGTCAAGAAACAAAAATGCAAGATCACCAAACACAAGAACAAGAGTGGCCAATTAGATCTTAACAGACAGTGGATTTTAAAGGAAATTTCCTTAAAGCTTTCAAATTTACTAGTGAGATAAGTGAATTGATCTTTGATTGATAATGAATCTGGCATGTTTTAGCTCTTTATATACATAATAATTATCATTGTTTCTGGTGATATGTCATTCAGACCATGCATGCTCTTCAAGACAAGAACCTTTGACTAAAAAAGCTTGGTAAATGACTCACTAATAATTGACAGAAAATTACCAGATTTAGTCCCATGATGTTTACTCTTGAATGCTCATCTTTTGTCACAAATATTTTTTTTTCCAGGTTTTCTGTTGTGCATCAAATGAAAGCAGCGCAGCTGTCCATGAAAACTAGAAACCCTAGATTTTGGTGACATTATCTGTAAATTTATGCGTACTTCACAGCCAAGTTAGTGGTTTTAAGATGCATAATCTAAAGGTGCTGGCCAAATCAGTGGTCAAGTGATCATAGGGTAAAACGAGGGCTCAAGGGTCATATCAGGTCAAACAATTACTGTAACCTCAAGAAACTCAAAGATTTTTTGGAAGAAAATGTGGATCTGAGTTTGCCAACTCTAGGTGGTGAAGCATTATCATTCAATCTAAGCACGAACATTAGCACAGCTTTTTTTTGGCACAACTTCCTTTGTAAAGGGGGGTCATATATTGCTTGAATTGCAGAGACCTCAGTGAAAAGAGGGGGATAAACTTATGGGACATGGGAGTCAAAGGTGGGATCTTTCTGATCATAAAAGTAGTCAAAACCAATCATGGTGTATACAAATAGAATCTCATGTGGAAATGCTAGAGAACAGACAATGATATGGCCTTAATTCTTCTTTTTTTTCCCACAAAACCAAAGGGTACTACTATATACCTATATGTTGCTCTCTTGTCTTTGCGACTAGGTGTTTTTATCATTTGTTTTAGATGCCTTGGATCAAGCGAGTCATGCAAAACTCCAAAAGGCAAAAAACTTTGTTTGTGAGTGAAAGAAAAGAAAAAGGTTTGGTGACCTACTCCCTGAAAAGCCAAAATACTTTCAATTACACAGCTCTTTAATTAGTTGAGTGGATGTGTGTAGAGAAGACCTCAACAGGACTATTTCTATCACATTAGGCTCATGGCACTGCTACATGGCATGTCTCATACTTCCAAATTCTCCTCCTCCCCCATCCCTCCACAGGGATCAACATGTGCATGTTAACATCCACATGGTCCTAAAAGACAAACAAGGAATGGGACACATGTGTGCCCATAAAATACACATGAACACATTCTCATTCATGGGTTCTGTCCTTGCCGATCAAGTGTATTTGTCCCATCTTAATCAGAGACATGAATTATGCAACTACAGATCTTGAATCCTCACAACAACGTGGAGATTACCAGTTTATCTTCACTGAGATGGGTAGGCCAGTGATGTTTGATATAATGTATATAGATGAAATGTATCTGTACTAAAGCAAAAAACACTTGAATTGTGCTAGCAAGTTTATGCCTTCGTGACATTGCACAAAGTTTTCCAGCTTCCATGCATGCATTTGCACTAGCAACCTTGGCTTTGTCATTTACTAATCAAAGCCACTGTCATCCAGTCATTTACTGTTTTGCAATTCTAGCAGCTATCATCACAGCATGGCTGCAGTAGTGTAAAATAGGCATCGTGTTCACTCAAGATAAACAGATGGAGATTGCATACTAGATAATTTATTGATTGGTCCATAACAGGGGACGCCTGAAGTGAAACTATATTAACTTTTATCTGTTTCTTTAATAATTTATTTTATATATTTCTCTTCGTTTCTCCGACCAAATATATTTTTGTTCCTTTATATACCATCTTTGTTTGATTTTAAAAACATTAACCAAGCTCAATTCTATAGAAAAATAGTACATAATAGGTTAAGTGTTTGTTTGAAAATGTAGTAGAGGTTGTTTTTTAAAATGTTTTTTTATTTAAAAATACATTAAAATATTTTTTATTTTTATATTTGTTATCAGCACATCAAAACAATTTAAAAATATATAAAAAATAAAACTTAAAAAAATTTAAAAATTTAGTAGAAAATATTACTGAACCTCATTTTGTGGCAAGTTCGATGATGAATTTGTGTTAAGAGTCCTAAATGATTTATGTTAGTGTTCAAGATAAGCAGGGCTCGTCTGAGTATTTTATCATTTATGGAGGAAAAGTGGAAGCTGGGAAGGCTTATGAATCTCTACTAGCAGACCTTGATTTGAGGTTTGTGGTAATATTTATATGGGCCTGATAGATTCAGGGCCTGTAGCTACAGTCCATGGACATAGCTCAGACAGCGGGCCTAAGCCATTCAAATTACTTTGGTCCTCACAACGAAACACCTTAAGGACCATGGTAATTGGTTTGGGCCTAGCCCAGAGCCCAATTGAGAGAGGAAACATCCGCTAGGCCTTGCAGCCACTGACCATGCTTGGGCTCCAAAATCCATTTAGCATGCTGGGAACAGATTTCTTAATCACAAGCTTAAACTAAAAAAACCTCTTAAACCTGCTATCTTTCTTGATAATGTGTCCTAGTTCGGTAGTGGTGGACGTTCTGCCTTTAGAGCTAAGCCCACGACTGATGGATAATAATAGACTGGACTTTTTTTCTTTTTCTTTTTAATTCGACATGAACATGTATTCCTGGATCGACTTCTTTGAGAGTAAATTTCTTTTTCAAAATTCTAAGAAAAATGCATCTTTTTTATAATAATTTGATGTCTTTAGATGGGTTTAAGGATTGATGTTAAAAAAATCCAAAATAGAACATAACTCTTCAACCCTAGTTAAGATTGGGTACGATGTATTAAATCAACTTGATGACCTGTTAATTCGATACTTTACTCAGGTCAGGTTAGTAAAAAATCCATATTTTTTTATCAAAATAATATTATTTCAAGGGTATTTAAAAAAAAATATCAAAACTTGAATTGACTTGAATCAACCCGTTAGGTTGAGTTAGACAGAATAATCTTTTGGAATTCTTAAACTTCAGTTTTTTATTTTAATATTTAAGACACCTTTGCTTTTACTTTCAGACACCTAAATTAAATATATAATCCAGACTTACTAGGGAAAGCGTTAGGTGACTATTCAAAGCCCAAAGTATTGTATTTGCCTTGGATTGAGATGGCATCGTATAATTGAGTATAGGATTAAACCTTGAGAAGCTCCTTCCACTATTCTTCATGTGCCATAACAATGGAAAAGAGGCGTTTGTCCTGTCCATGCTCGTGTTTGGAAGGTAGGGGAGGACTTCATTTTACTGTGGTATCGATTATTTTTTATTTATTTTTTAAAAAATTATTTTTAATATTAGCACATTAAAATGATCTAAAAATAAATAAAAAAATATAATTTTTTAAAATATAATTTGTAACACGTTTCTAAATAGGATCTAAAATCTTTATAGATTCACGTGATAAACTCTAAACCTTAAATTTATTAAACCTACTTCAGGGCAGTTATGCAACCTAACTTTGACAACTCTACGCTAAAAGAGGCAGCAGAAGAAAGTTCCCTGTGTTTCCAGGATTGAATTCACGAGAAATTGTAACCTCCCTTTATAGGTGGTAAGCCTGCGGCTTAATTGCTTGAAAAGAGTGCCTAACGACTCTAATTTGCTCCACCAAAGATGGATGGAGGGACCTTAAGAAGGTAATTAATGGTGTGATCTACTTGTATAATTATTAGGGTTTTTGTTTTGTAGCGTGGTTGGCAATTGGCAAGCGTTTGGACAGAACTAGGTGTGGATTGATGGATGTTTTCACACATGGTGGGCTCTTTTATTTTTGTCTTGGACTTGAGAGGATAAGTAGCGTGTTGTGGGTGCTTTTTAAATAACTTTTCGTGTTAAAATGCATGTTAATGATATTTTTTTATTTTTTAAAAATTATTTTTGACATCAGCACATCAAAACGATCCAAAACATACAAACCATATTAAATTTTAGCAAAAAAAAAAAATTCAAATTTTTTGGGAACACGGGTTGAACCGCGTTCCCAAACCCTTCCGAAATTACCTAACCATGTTCATATTGTTTTGCAATTTGCAATCCATTTTCAAACAAGATAGATGAAAAAAATTAACCTGATGTGTAAA
>Ga0307517_10013667_pt1 | contig 11003 bp, 2 predicted proteins | sample 23_EM_MG_FD_194515 | JGI IMG/M metagenome (GOLD analysis project Ga0307517, IMG submission 194515) | Populus trichocarpa ectomycorrhiza microbial communities from riparian zone in the Pacific Northwest, United States - 23_EM | ecosystem: Host-associated > Plants > Roots > Unclassified | place... | reverse complement strand
TTGACATTAGTAAAAAAGAAAACGGAAGGCCAAACCAATATAAAACAAAAGGTACAGTAACTCGCAAAGAAGATTTTAACCGTTAGTGGAAAAGACACTAGAGAACAACTTTCAATGTAGGGTTTGGAGGTGTTTAAGAGTGAATTAAAAAATATTTTTTGAAGTATTTTTTATTTAAAAATGTATTTAAATAATTTTTTATTTTTTATTTTTTAAAATTTATTTTTCACATAAAAAACAATACAATAACATAAAAAATAATTTAAAATAAAAAAATTAATAAAAATAAGTTTTACCCTGGCTGTAAATAGGAGAAAGATATAAGAAAAAACCTTTCTCCTTAAAAAATTATTATCTTAATATCAAAACAATCTAAAAACATAAATAATTAATTTTAAATAAAAAATTCAAATTTTACTTGACTATCATTTGAAACGCAATACCAAACAGGTGCTACAAGCATTAGGTTTGATTAATTGTTTTTTAGTAAAAACAAATACTTAGGTATTACCAGCGTTTTTTTAGTAGGATATTTATCATGAATTTAAAATTCAATGCACATTGGGTAACGTATTTTTTAATATTAAGATAACAGTATATTGGATGTAAATTTTTTAAAATACTTAAATAACAACATATTAGATTGACATGTACTAATTTTAGATAACCTGCTAAATCCACAAGACTGCGGTAATTTCATAAAAAATAAGTCAAAACAAATTAGAAAGTCAATTATTAATTAAAAAAATATTGAAGGAGAAATAAACCATTCAAAATTTTTAAAAATAACAAAAAAAAAACATATTCAACTCGGTTTAACCTTTCAAGCTAACAACACGAGTCATGAGAACGAGATAACTACATGAAAAGAAAATATGAAGTTCAATTCCTCACTAATCTAATATTGAATGATGAAATTGAAAAAAAATAATCTAAGCCAGCCTTGATTAGCTTATCAATAGGTTATGAGACTGGGGTAAATCCATGAAAAACAAATTAAAAAATCATGAAGCCCGATGCCTAACCAATCCAATGTTGAATTATGAATTTGAGAAGAAAAATCAAATAACAATAAGTACCAAAAAAATAACCCAAGTCAACCCAAGATAACTTGTCAAACTTGCAACCTTGGTCACAATACTAAAATAACCCCATAAAAAATAAATAAAAAATCAATTAAAAAACAACAAAAAAAACAAGGCAACCCAGATTTATCTGCTAACCTCGCAACTTGATTAATGATATTGAGATAACCTAGTATAGCACAAACAAATAAAAAATCACGAACCCAATTATAAGAAAACCCAGGTCGCGAGCTAAGTTGGTTGACTTATTTTTTTGTCTTTTTTTAGTTGATTTTTTTTTTCAATTTCACATTTTCATATTGAGTCGATTAGGAATCAAGCTTTATAATTTGTTTTGCATTCTATGAGGTTATTTCGATCTCATAATCCAAGTTTAACAGGTTAACTCAGGTTGACTCGACTTATTTTTTTGGTTGAATTTTATTTTCAATTTCATATTTCAACATTAGGTTGATTAAGAATTGAGTTTAATGATTTTTTTTATTTGGTTTCGTTATGGTTACTAGGGTCTCGTGACCTAGATAATAGATTAACAGGTTAACCCGAGTTGATCTGAATCGATTTAATGTATTTTTGTTTTAATATCCAAAAAATGAAGCCGTCTTAATTTTATTTTTAAATTAAACCATATTTTTATTGGTCGTTCAAGTTAAATATGTCAATATAATTAAATCATATTAAATCAATTTCTTTATAATTTTATATTTTTACTTAAAAACACGTTAATAATATCTGAGAAAGAATTTGATTCAACGCGTAAAATAATCTAGTAAAGTTTTCTAAAAAGCCTAGAACTAAAGAGTCTCATCATCGAGATTCGCTGGGGACTTTCTTATCCTTTGACAAGGGATATTTAGATTTATAACTAATAACTAAAAAAAATCATACTTCGATTTTGTACCAAATGTCCCGAGAATTTCTATACAAGGAATTTGCTAACAAATATTTTTTTTATTTTCTGTAGTTATTTTTTCTTAAGTATTTTTTTTCTTTTTCTTTCTTATTTTCAGTTTGAATGTTTGGTGCAGCGATGGCAAAAAAATGTTCTTTTTTCATATTATTTTTTTCCTTCTCACCCTTCTTATTGAAGGTGTTATAATTTAATATAAAAAAAAATACGAAGGAGTTTTCCTCAACGAAAAAATAATAATAAAGAACAAAAGAGTACTGATTTTTGTACTGGTACAAGAAATTCCTAAAACATCCATAAAAGGAGGAGAATTAAATTGATACCCCTAAAAAAATAATGGTCATGCTATCATTAAAGTTTTTTTTTAAAAAAGAGAAACTTTTAGAAATGGAAAAAAGGTCATATTAGTGAATTTAAATTTTAATAAAGGGGTTTTAATATATAATAATTATCCCTTGGCGATCAACAATAATTAGCCTCATTAAATATTTATCAACAGATGCCCCTTGATCACCTGTTAGCTTTATTATTTATATAATTACCTCAGACAATATATTCGTAATTTTTTTTGCTTTTTTTTTTTTCCCTTTCTCGGAACCCCTTGCTCGAGGCAATTCTCCCTCGTTTATCTCCAATGCACATTACAAAACACAAGCCCGACGCTATTAATTTAATTAATCACCAGAGAGTCCTCCTAGGTGTAATAAACAGACCCATATCTACCTTTGAGAGAACAATAGTTCTATAGTGAAGGGAAAAGCTGAGTTCTATTTAACCCAGAATTGACAAACTATTTATTAATTAAATTATGCACTCTTGGCCCCATGGAAAAGCTGAATTCACCATGGCAAGCTTGAATAAAGGACGAATCGGGGGTCAAAGATCTTTTTAGTTTGAATTATGTTTGTAGTCCAACATGTCAACAATAAAGCGAGCAAGTTGTAGCTGCTTTTCTTTCTTTCCATCTCCTTTTTCCCTCCATACTTCAATTCGATTACTATCTTTTTAAAGCTTCACCCATATTAACCTAGGGTTGTGTTCATCCATCCATGATTACTTTTCTTGGTGTTCTGGGGTCGTCCAAATCAACAAACTCAATCGGCCTCTCTGATGCGTTGCCAGAATAAAAGGTGGCAACCACCATATGATATATCCGATAAATTCTATATTATTTTGGAGTAGAGAAATAGAAGAGAGATTTTATAGGTAAATATATTTAAATCAATTTTTGCGACGCTTGCTATGATTTTTCTTTCATCTTTGTATACACGTGTCTTGTACATCCATGAAGTAATATTTTATTTTTTAATAACCTGTCGTCTAATTGATTTGTTTTCTCTATTTTTTCTTTATTTTGGATAGTTGAAATTCATTTTACAGCAACCTGAAACAATTTAAATAACTTCAACAACCAAAATAACCAGTTAGTTAATATATGCAAATTAATATCTTCAACTCCTGACCATTTATTTATTTATTTATTACAATGCTCCATAATTCTCGTACTTCTACACTGCATAATTTCTATCATTTGTTAAACTTTTGTATTTGAGATTTTTTCCTTGATTAAATAAATAATTTATTTTTTATTTTTCTGAGTTAAGGTATTTCAATTTTTAAATTAATAATCATTTTGTTGATCCAAAAAATAAATAATCATTTTGAAAACTTTTAATATCGTTTTATGCAGCGAGGGATGTGTCAATAGGTAAAGGATATATAATTTTCTCGAAAGTTATCTTTAAATAAGTCATATACAAGGGACGCATAAAAATATATCAGTTTTAAATTATACAAAAGAAAAATTTTAATGGAAGGACCCATTAAAGATTATGTATATATTTAGGGAGATAGTGGCTAATTTAAACATGTAATTAATGATACTGGGAGAAAATCCTTAAAATATAAGGACAGGGCATGTTGGGTTAATTCACCAAAATTAGACTATTCCTCGCAAGTTTGACCATGGATGGAAGTGAGTATTTTATTTTTATATGCACTTTATGATTATAGAATAATTTTCAGAGAAAATATGAAATTTATAGGTCATTAATTGTTGAGAAAACGCTATTATTATGAAATCTATTAATTTATGAAATTTATAGGTCGATCCGGGGCTGGAACTGGGTCAAGTTAAAGAAAAAATAAGGGAAGAAAAAACTCAGTGTCACCTGGCAAGACCCGGTCAAAAACCCGGTTCAACCCGTTGATTTTTTAAACTAAAATAATGTCGTTTTGATTTTAAATTTTTTTTTATCTGGGCGACCCGGTGATCCGGTCAAAACCCAAAACCAGAGTCCTAGACCGGTCTGGCTACCGGACCGGGTCTAAAAACTATGATTTGTATAATTTCTTATATGATAGATAGATGCATGCTTTAATGAGTTTTTAAAATGGTGGCATATGGTGATGGTTGCTATGTTTGCAGACTGAATATTAAAGGCAAGCCCATAATTTCTATCCTTTGATTTATATAATTCAAAAAAATAAATCTCAACAAGTAAAAACAAACCCTCAGACACGAAACCTTGTTATTATATCTAGTAAGTTTAATTCAAACTCTTATAACTAAAATTTTTTATTTCTAATTTCATATGATAAGTCCAAATAATTTTCTTTGTTGCAAATGAAACGAAAAATCTTGTCATTATACTTGGTAAGTTTAACTAAAACTTTCTTTTTGTAGCGCCAATCTTAAAGGATCGAGCGTCTTTATGTCATCATTTTATTAGGAAATTATTAGGTATATATTTAATTTATTAACTTATTCATAGGTCATCTACATGTAACAATTTCTAAATAAAACTAGCGGGCCACAACAAAAATTCTTCACTCTAGAAAACAAAATGAGGGACGATTATGTTTTTAAAAAAAATGAAAGAAATTTAATATCTAGGTTAAATATTGATTAATTTAATAATATATATATAAACAAGGCTACGGCTAGGCTACACGGCAGTCAACTTTCACCTGTTGACGAGGATAGGAGGGATAGGTGGGCATGCAGTGAAGGGCTTCGGCTAATCACCATATCATATGAAGCCCGGCCTACTAAAACCTCTTATTTAAACTAGGAATTTTCTTTGAAATTAATTAAATTCAATTCTATAAGTAAAAAAAAAAAATCAACCTCTTCTATCGACGGAGAAACCATAATTAAGCCCATTTCAATTGGCACACGGGCTGTCGGGCTCACGGCAATGGCCTCGCCCAAATGGTTTCCTCATCAGCGAACTTTTGTTTCTCATTTCATTATCTTCAATTAATTAAACAAGCTTGTAACCAAAAAATAAATTAATAAACAAGCTGAAATGGAGTTTCATGCACGCAAAACTTCCGTAAAGTAAAAATAAATTATGAAAAAAATAAAATATAGCATCGATAAGCATACTTATTTTTCATAAAATTCAGGTGTAAATCCAATTGTACAGATAAACTTTCATAAAAAAAACAAACAAACCTGCCCATGCACTAAGAAAGAACATGTTTTTATTTATTACGGTGCAGAATAAGGCTAAAGGAAAAACACAATTTATTTTGGAACAGTGGCATTTATGCTGGTATTTTGTCCCCCGGTGTTCAATTAGTCTACCTTGAAGCTCAAGCGTCTTGTATAATCACTGTAACTTCAAATGCTAATAGAACAAAAAAAAAAGGAAAAAAAATGAAAAAAATTGAATTAAGTAGATATTCAAATGCCTAAGCACAACGATTAAATTAAATAATTAGTAACAAATAGGAGTGGACTATAAGTTAAAAGATGGGGGCGCTGACTTTAAAAACATTAGGATAAGCTTAAAAATCAAACAACAAATGAAAGATTATAGAGATAAAACATAATTCTTGGAGGTTCAAAATACATATTTTGTAAGAAATAAGCCATAATACTAATAAGGGTATAACAAATGAAAGACGTTCCATGATGTCTCCCACTTCCTCTCTCCCGAATTTCTAACAGTGAAGGCAGACTATAACCATCTTTGTTCGTTTTTCGAGACTAATTGATTCTGGGGAAAAGAACAGAAGAAGACTAAGTTAATCACAGCAAACAATGGCTCGTGGAGATGGCCGATTGGCACCTCATAGTGACTCTCATACATGAAACGAAAACATCTGCTTTTCTTTAGTTTTAGGCTGCTGACAACAATGCATTTTTAGCGTTTGAGGAGGCTCGGAAGTGGAATAACAAAAAAGTGAATGAAGTCACAAGAACCTCAAGTTGCCCTCACTCATGAGCTGCTGGTATTTTTCCACTCAGGTGGTTACAGTTCAACCTCCTACAAACCATATCATGCTATAATATTTGTTGTCATTTGATCTAGGTTTCCTCAACCATTCAAGAGATATGTATATGTATGCTTACATAAACCTCGAAGATTTTAAATGGCCAAGAGACTCCGGAATTTTTCCAGTAAGTTGATTCTGGTGCAGGGCCAAGCTTCTCGAATTTCTCAAATTACCAATTTCAGTTAGATGGAACTTGGAAGCATCAATTAGTCTAATAATAACATCGTGTCCTTTTTTCACCTCTTATCATAAATCTAAACTGGTTCGGTGCATGTTAGACGACGGTGAATGAAAAGAATTTAGACTCTACAGGTCAAGTAAACTAGTTCTTATCATGAACATGATATGCTAATAAAAGTATTTAACTTACACATACTGAAGATTGGTGACAAGTCCAAGCTCACTGACGAGTATTAGCAAGGTCCCTTCAATAATCAAATCCAATTTCAAATTACCAAAACGTAAATGGCAATGACCTAAAAAAGAGTAAAGTTCGGAAAGATGGCACATACACCCTGCCGACACTGTTATTGCTGTTGCAAGTAGCTTGAAACCATGCACATAGATTGACTAGTGTAGGAGCCCAGCTCTGCAGCAAGTTGCTTGGATCTGCCAAATTTGCGTTCCAAGCAGAAAGAGCATCCCCTGTTGAGCAAGAAATTAACTATCATAAGCAGCATTCGACTACCATATCCAAAGAGAAAATATTGAATTTAACAGGGATTTGATATCATCGTTAGGAAAGATCTTTATAGCCCCAGACTTTGGCTTGACCAAAAGGTGTGTGTTTCAGTTCTGATACCTTCTGTGTTGCACTCTACAGACGATGCCATCAGGATTGATTAGAGAAATCTGAACAGGAGAGATCAAAGTATTTTGGAGTTGAATTTCCATGTGAACATTTTGATATGTATAGAACAGAATTTGGCAGTTTCCCACGATCCCTACACGCAATAAAGAATAGAAATCTAAAATATTAGGTTTGAATCAATATTTCAACTTCAGTGAAGTTCCAGAGAAATTTCACCATTAACTTTATCGAAAGTGCCAGGAAGTCCTCGTCATTTTAAAATTCAAAAGTCAAGTTTGAACAGTTCAGATCTTGAAGTGTAATATGGGTAATTTTTTATGTGATTTTTATTTGAAAATATATTAAAATAAAATTTTTATTATTTTTTAAAATTTATTTTTAATATTAATATACAATATAAAAATATAAATAATAATAATTTAAATTTAAAAAAATAATTTTTTTTAAAAATACAATTAAACTACCATGTAAAACAACAAGAAGCATGATACTCAAAGGTCTTATAAATGATTCGGTAGATTAAGGAAATTTTGATGGTTTGGATATTATTTGAAATTATTTTAGTGATTGTTTTTTAAATAATTTTACTTAGAAATATATTAAAATAATATTTTTTTTATTTTTTAAAATTTATTTTTTATATAAACAGATCTAAAATTATATATAAAAAATTAATTTAAAAGAAAAAAAATAAAAAAACAAACATAAGGACTCCTCGTTTTATAAGGAGTTTAAAAAAAAAAATTCATCGTCTGCAATCTCCAGTCCATAATTTGAAGCAGGCCTCCGCGGCGTTTTTACTTTTTATGGGCCCGAGGGCTCATACTCCTTGGACAAATACCATAAACCCTCGTCCAATACAATATTGGGCTGGGTATAGACGCAGGCCTAAAATAATCGTAAGTCTCGAAGCTTACACAAATGAAAATACATAAACTAGGCTCGTGTGCTAATGGGCCATAGATTGGGTTCAGAGGTGCCTTTGTGACACAATATTTGTCATGAATGCGGCCCTTGACTTGGGCTTGCGATTATCTTGGTGGCTCATTATATGCTTACAAGCATTAGAAAATGTTTTTTAATATATTATCCTAAAAAATAAATTATTTTTTTATTTGACAATGTAATAAGAAAATAAGTTAAAAAATACTTTCTAATATTTAGCTATGCTATGAAAAATAAGCTGAAAAATAATATATATTTTTAAATTTATTAAAAAAATAGATATCAAAATTAACAGATGAAAAAGTTGGAGGGTGAAATTAAAAAAAAAATCTAATTTTATAAATTATTTTAAATAAAATAAATAACAATCAAAAGAATTAGAATCAAATCTTGTTATAGGCTCTCATGTTATAACATGGCTTATTCCTTTTATTCACATTATAGGCTAATTTACTTCATTTATTGTCAATTAGATTCAGATAACTTGTTTGTATAAATTATGTTATATTCATGTATATTTTTATGATCATGCATTAATTAAAACTAATGGTAGTATTAACATCATATCAAATTCAGTGCAATCTCATAAATGTAAAATGATTTTTATGATAATATATAGTCATGCATGGTGATGTCTCCAAGAACCATTAAATCAAAAGCAAATAACACTCATCCCTCACTACTCCATTAAAAATTAAATAAACAACATAAATAAGAATTAAATAAACATAGTTAACAGCCCACGTCATCATAGTAATCAAATCTCTTAAAAATCATAAGATCATGAATCATTATTAATTGAACATTACTAGAAACCCTCGAAAGATATAGGTATACGTACATAGCAGCAATACATAGTTTTCCACCGTCTAAATAATTGAACATGTCAAAGCCCTTAATTAGATATGCTTTTGCTTCTATTTTATTGTACTATCGTGATAGAATTATGATCATGAATGAATCCAGGAGTTGGTTAAACTCAGCCTCTTCCCTCCTCTAGCTTCACTGGTTTGGTTTCGTTACAGCAGAGAACGTATGGTAGAGGTAGAATTAGATGCCCATCAAATAGATTTTCCACGCATGGAAGGTCATCACCTGTTAGGAAAACAAGATGAAGTAGTTTTAGAGTCTTTCTGTCCTTGAGTTCTACAAGAATTTTAAGTTTTGAATATCAGATGATGGCAATATCAGTGGCATCCTTCGGTATCAACTGTCAAGATTTGTCAGGCGCAAAAAGATAATATCCACAGCTTCCAAGTTAATTACAAGCTACCTTCGTAATTACAACAGCCAGCAGGATATGTATTTAAAAGACAAATAGGAAGCCTGATACATCACAGCAGGAGCCATTGAAGCCGAAACAGAGAATAAACTATACAGTATAACCTTGAGTTAATGACGAGCTCCTTGGAAAATTGTTGCAAGCACACCGTGAGTAATGAGTGGTAAGCTGATTCAGATAATTGTTAATTTTTTTTATTTTTTAAAATTTATTTTTTATATAAACACAAAAAAACAAATAAAAATTCAAAATTTTACAAAACTCTACTCAAACCATGAGGCCAAAGTGCAACAATAGAGCCACAGATTAAGCCAAAAACCACTGCATCTGCATTTAGCTTGTATTAGAATATCGGTCTTGCTCCGCCGCGGGTTAATATTAATTTTTTTCATAATGTAAAAAAATATATTAAGAATATGAAGAATTTTTTAATAGTATTAATAAATCTAACCAAGTGTGTTAATTTTGAAATCTTCCGACTCAACTCTTTGCCTAACTCAAGTTTTTAGTTAAACCGTGTGAGAGTTAACTCGACTTAAATTGATCAATTTTATAGGTCTAAATGCAACCTTGATGATCGATAAAAACATGATTTAGCGTTTAAAAAAACTTCAAGATGATAATTTTTTTGAAAAAATATTGAGACGATGACATATAGGATCAACCTCTCCCTCCCCCTCGAGCGACCTGGGTCATGGACTCTATTGGGTTTAATAACTTTTTTATATATTTTTTATTTAATTATATGATAAAAATTGAAAAACATAACATACACAAATTAGAATTGAAGATCTAAATTGTAAATAAATAAAACTCAAACAAAAGAGAAAAGGACCAAAATAAAAAATCAAAACAAAGAGGATGGATTCTGAAACACAAACCAAAAATAGGGATGGATTTAGGAGGACTTAAACTAAAAGGGAATAAAAACAAAATTAAAAATTAAAAGAATGAGAACTGAAATGAAAAACAAAATATATAAAAAATTGTAATTGAATGACAAAATTGAAAGAAAAAACAAAATTTATATAAAAGGAATAAGGACAAAATAAGAAATTCAAAGAATGAGGACTGAAATTGACAAACAACAAACAAAAAGGATAATTGTACACTTTAGTTGTCAAAAGAGAGAAAAGAAAGAAAAAATACAGACAATCGATCACCGGCAGCAATCGAACCATTATCCATCTACACGTGCCACACCATATGAAAGAGGGAACGACTGCGCATCTAGGGAGACGGTGGATGACCAGATTTAGCCACCAGGCGACATCACACACGCCACTTGAATAGCGCGGGCACACGCCCACTCATTAGTGCCCGTGGAATACATGTCAGTAGCTTTTCAATTAAAAAATAAAAAATAAAATATCAAAAATATCAAAAAATATCAAAATACCCCCCCATAATCCTTTTAATTACATAAAATACTCATGTGAAAATACCAAAATACTCTAAAAGCAAAGCTTTTTTTTATCTTTTCTGAGGATAAAAGCATTATTTTACTATATATGAAAATTAAAAAAAAAAAAAAAACATTGTCCAACAGCCTATTTTTTTTTATATATTAGGAGCAAAAAAATATTTTTATTACAAATATTGTAAAAGGCCAAGAAAATCATTGGTTAACCTTTCTAAATTTTGTTGACTCTATATGTAAAAATATATTATTTTTACTATGTT
>Ga0307517_10013666_pt1 | contig 11003 bp, 7 predicted proteins | sample 23_EM_MG_FD_194515 | JGI IMG/M metagenome (GOLD analysis project Ga0307517, IMG submission 194515) | Populus trichocarpa ectomycorrhiza microbial communities from riparian zone in the Pacific Northwest, United States - 23_EM | ecosystem: Host-associated > Plants > Roots > Unclassified | place... | reverse complement strand
TTTTTTAACTGGGTCGGACTCGGCAAGAACATAATTGGAATTGCGATCAAATTCTACAAATGTTACGTCATCATGTGATATCCTTCTAATTTATGTAGTGTTATTAAATAATATTAAATAATATTAAATACTAGTTTTCCAAGTAAAACTCAATTTTTTTAAAAAATATTTTACAATTTCAATACGTACAAAATTCATTCGACAAAAACTACAGTTTTCATGATTTTTTGAGCATGCAATAAAATTAGTTAAAATATTATCAGGAATAAAATTGAGATTACAGTACGAGTAAATTTAATTCACCTTAAACTAATTTAAAAAAAAAACAAAAAAAAATATTGTTCACGTTCACGTGAATAGTGCGAGTAAAATCACTTAACTTTTCCTGGATTTTCAGAAAAAAAAACTAAACTTTTCCTGGTTTTTTGAAAAAAAAAAACTGATTTAAGTTTAAGTGAACAGTGCGAGTGAATTAAAATTCACTCGCACTGTACAGTGGAGTATGGCTCCAATGTTACAGCTTCCTGCCTCAGGAGAAGCAGCCAAATGCTACTTCTCCAAAACCTGCGGTTTCATTTTAATTTGTAGTGGGTCCTACCAGTGAAAAGCATTTTTTTTCCCTTACCAAACGATATTATGTGTGGCTGCGGGTGAACCTCACCCACAGCCACGTTACCAAACGGTTACTTAACCTACAATCCATGATAACATATCAGACAAAATCCCATAAAAAATGAAAAAAATAATAAAACTAAAGGATTAATAACTTAATGTCAAATAATAAATTTTTTTTTTAAAAAAAAAATGTTAGAAAAAACAAGAGAAAACCCAAGCTTACTCAACAACCCACTACTCGCAATATGAGATCAAGTTAAAATAATATTTTTTTTAAAAAAAAAGACAAACAAAAATCGAAGTTAAATCAATAAAAAAAATAAAAAAATCAAGTAAACCTCGATTAACTTGACTAACCAGCACCCCAGGTCAACCTCATAAAAAGAGAAGAAAAAAAAAATCATAAAGCACAAAGCCCAATAATCTAATGTCAAAAAAAGAAACTAAAAAAAAAGCATCGAAAAAAAAACCCTAAGTCGATTCAGGTTAACTCAACTAACTTGCAACCAACGATATGAAATTAAGATAAAAAATTAAATTTAAAGAAAAAGACCTACAAGAAAATTTTGAAGTAAAATAAAAACAAATGTGCAAAATCTTTAATCATTCAAAATAAAAAAAATAAAACAAATAACAACCAAAATAATAAAGACGAAATCTGACATAAAAAATAAATGAAAGAAAATAATGTGGACCTAAATTGAAAATTAAAATAAATTAAGAAAATGGTATAAAAATAACAATAAAAAGATGAGGACCAAATTGAGTACAAAAATTAAATGAAATAAAATGCTTGGAGATGAAATTAAAAAAACAAATAAAATTTAAAAATCATTAAAAGCAAAACAAATAATAATTAAAATAATAAGAACTAAAATTGATTGAAACACAAAATGAAAGATACAATTGATTTTTTTTAATGACGTGAATTTCTTGGCCAATAGAAAGAAAAAAAGATAGGAAATGGTAAAAAAGGTTAATCAGAGGTCAACCGGACCTCCTATGTCAACACGCGCTCTACCATAACTCGCCGCTTCTAATGCTAATGATGATGACATTTGACCATCTTGAGATGTCGTATGCACCGCTTAAAAAATATGGATACCTCCCACTTGCTGCCTCTTGTAAGACACACGCCAATTTTGTTTTTAATTATTTTTATATAGAGTCAAAGACTTAATTGCCCTATCGTAATACATAATTACAAAATAACCATGTTAAAAAAATCTAAGTGACCCAAAAGAATATTCTATTATTTTTAAATTTAAAGGCAATATGGTTGTTTTAAGGTGAATTCAAAGAACAAATATGCCACAAAACCCTTCTCTCTAGTTTTTTTTTTTTTAATACATATATTTAAGTCGTTACACTGCTTATTTAAAATGTCAAAAAACTCACTTGTCCCCATTAAAAATGATAATGATAAATAAATATCATTGAAAAAAAAAACGTTTTTACTTCTAAAACCAAGTTAAATGAGTTTTTCTCTCAAGAAAAAAATAATAATTTCATAGTGAAATTTGAGTGTACATAGTAAAAAACCAAGCTTTTTAGTTTTTTTTTTAATGTAATTCAATCCGCCAAACCAAAGAATGCCATTGCTTTTATATTAAATTTACCATGCTCCAGATCCAATCATGTCATCAACAGCTTAGTTGGAAAGGAAGAATAAAACAAATTGATATCAGAGCAAGCAAGTTTTACAATATCAAATGCAAGTAATTGAGGCAATAAGAAAGATTTACAGAGGTCTCCAACACAAGGACACCAACCTGCACCAAGAAAATCAGGCTGATCCCATAACAAGTGCAATGAAGATAAAGAATGACGAGTCTTCCTGTGGTAAAGATTATGTTAGTTCTCATTTGGCAATATGAGGCGATCCTGACCCTCCACGAGCTCTGCTGATTGAATTATATCCCCACTTTTTATCTGTGAAAGAATTTCTCTCCCAGCGGTTGTGTATCTGCATATTGAAATCGCATATCATGATACGACTCAAAAACTTATTTACAACCACCATGAAAAAAGTTTATCAAAGACATACCCAAAAACTGAAAACTGCCCTTCATCGAAAGATAGCCCTCCTAAACCAGCCTACAAGACACACACAGGAATACCAAGATAAGGGGGTGATAGGGAAGGACAAGGGGCAATGGCATCATGTGAAGAAATTCAGACATTCATATTTTATTTTATTTGTTAGTGTGGATGGCACTTACATTTCTTTTATCATAGAGATAGAAGAAAAACTGATATGGTGCAGAGAAGTCCTCAGAAACCTCACTGTGTGCCATTGCAACTGCCCCGTAAACAGATAGTGGAAGAACTGGCAATTCTCCATCCTTCCACATGGAAAGTGGAAATTATATAACATTGAAAAAAAAAATGTTTTGCTACTTGCAATTGCATGGAACGCACAGAAATAGAAATAAGAGTTCTGTACCTGGACACTTAATGTTGTTCGGTACAAAGGTTCAAATTGGCCCGATGGCATTATCTCTAAGGGAACACTGTAACCACTGTTCTTATCAAGTCCATTGTCAGTGAGAACAGCTTGGTCAGTGAAGCTGAGCTTTGCCCCGTTATATGCTCCATCAACTACCTGAAAGAGGGCAGAACATTCCAATAACTCAATGTTTCAGTTCCGAGGCATGTTTTTCACATGGTAAAATCTAAAACAAAGCTACCTGGAAAGGAAAAGTAATAAATAAAAAGTAGGCATAAATCAAAGCTTCTGAGACAGAAAAGAAAAGAAAAACAATAGGATGCAATGGCATGTCAACTAAAACTGGACAAGGAAAATTTGAGGATGGAGTGAAGTGAAAGGATGGGAAAATAAAATTTCCACAAGGCTGAGATGAGGTTCAACTACCTTACCAGTTTCACAAAATTCCCTGCTGTTAATGGTGCTGAGAATCCGTCTATAACAACCTGAATCCAAGTGTTAATCATCAGTTGGTATTAAATGTATGGTAAAGAAATCAACATTCATTAGGACAGTTACAAGTATTGAAGTTATATTTATCACATAAGATGCTGATATTCATTGCTTGCAGGCGGTTAGGCACAATATTTGGCCATTAACAAAAAAACATAAGGTGCAATGGTGGATAACATCAGCAGAGCAACAAACTGGCGTACCTTAAAGAACTGAAAAGTGAATGATAAACTGAAATGCAATTCATGTAAACAAGCACGCCATTTGAAACCAGAATTATATCTGTTGCTGGGGGGGAGGGGGGGTCCCCTTAAACTCAACAAGGTATTTCAAGAACCAAAAGGTGACTCCAGTTTAGTCATCTGGTTTGAGAATTGTTCAATAAACCAATGAGATCCTGTTTAAATATTACTCATAAACTCCAGGCTAAGCAAAGCATCATTCATATTATGGTATTATGTGTTCCCTAACAACATTTTATTAACATGATGATGCACAAGCTCACAATATTTGAGGATCAGCCTGCTTAAGCCAATATGTGCCTGAGCTCAGATTTCTCCTACATGGCTGGCCATCATAGTCATCTTTTTTTTCTTTGCATGGAGATGGCTTGCCAGCGGGTGGAGGAGATATATATGAAAAATGTTTTAGGTATCAAAGGAGCTAACACAAACTAATAGCAAAGTTTCTCTATATCTAATTGAAATAATGTGAAAGCTTGCCGCATAGACATTCAGAAGTTTATCAAACCTGAATTTTGGCATTCTTTTTTGGTTCACCACCAGCTTCTGGGGAAAATGTTGAGCCATCTACTTTCTCAATGGTAAATTCAACAGTCCCTCTGCCTGTTAGCCTACAAAAAAAATGAAAAGATGATGCTGACGCAAAGCATAAACAAGTTTGTAAGATGCTAATCAAATACAACAATTGCACATCAGTGAGCAGTCTCAAATTGACAAATTAGCCACACAGAGAAGGCAACAGCTAGAACCAAAATGAAGTCAAGACAGATCGTATATTTCCTAATAATATTTAATTTTATAGAAATTGAGTCAACCTATGAAAATGCTATTAGCCCAAAGTCTATGGATTAATGATTTTGATGATAACAGTAATTAGTCAATTTGACATGCATGTCAAAAGTTTTAAAGTTGTAGGAATTTTACTACATTAAATTGAAGCAATATGGACCTTTTGGATGCAAGCTTGACTTAAAGATGCTTAAACTTAATTTCATGTAATTAAGTCTTTGTAGAATTTAATTTGGCATAAAAAAAAAATCTTATTGTTGAATTTATCATCCAAAAATAGTTTTATTGTCAAAACTTACACATTTTATCATATATTTTAGTATTATCACTCAAATTCTTTTTCAATGGATAACATAAACTAAGTATTTTTTTAAAAATTATACTTGATTTATTTTATACTCAAGAGCTAACTTGTCTTGAGTGGTTAATTTATTTTACATTCAAGCTTGTGTAACAACTATTTTTTTATAAAAAAAAATGGTGATATGGCCGTTCTTAATAGATGGAAGAACACTCCAAAAGTTCAAAATATTTTACTCCATCCTTCCAAGTGTATATAACGTCTAAGTGATGATTTTTCACCTATAAAAAACACTTATTCACTTCATGTGAATAACCTTACAACCTTACAAATTTACTCCACTCGTATGCTTGTAAATTCTCTTATCTAAAAAGCTTTTATTATTTTCATAATCTTCTCAAAACTTTAAACTTTTTTTGGCATCAAATCACAATCTCATTGAGCTAGATTACATTCATAAAGACTTGAGTTCAATTTATTGTAACATTTTCTTCATTGTAAGGTGTGAAAATTCTCGTGAGAGAATATCTTTTGAAAAAGTGTAAGGGTTACTTGAACCACTTGAGAATATCTTTGGTTGTGAGCCATTGAAAGGTTTAAATCTTGATCTTTGAAAAGGATTGTGAGAGATAGGTTTTCTAATCTTGATCTCGTAAATATCTGTGCATCGATAAGATATCACTTATTAAGAATGTGAGTTGATAGTAAATACTTGAACGGATGTGAGTAGGTGATTGTCCTAATCACTATAAAATTGGTTTGTGTTTCTTGATTTCTATCTCATTCTATTTGTGCCTTGCATAATTGATTGTTGTTGTTGAAATTTTAAGTGTTAAAGAATTAAATTTCAAATATCAAAGTTTCAATTAAGCCCTCATTCACCCCTTTTTAGGTGATATTTTAGACTTTCTAATACTATGAAAAAACTCTTGATATATCATGACGTAAATCTTTTTAATTATGTTTTCATGTCCTATTTTATCAATTTATGCATTATTGTGAAAGTAGTTGCAAAGAAGCTACTCATGAAAAGTAAGTGTATGAAGAAGAAAGATGTATAGTGTGTTTTTTATAAGTGCTTTTTGTTTGAAAATATATTAAAATAAAATAAAAATAGATTTTTTTTTTAATTTTTGATATCAACACATTAAAATAATTAGAAAGCACTAAAAAAACATCAATTTAATATTTTTTCAAGGCATATACACTTTTGAAATGCTCCCAAACATAGTTCAAAATGCACTACCAAACAAGCACATTAGTTGCAAGTCGTGAAACTCAGAATACAAGAGTGAATAACCGATATTCTCATTGGATGTAATGGATAAAAAACCATTTAAATTCATCAAGGATTATTTTTAATGTACCACAAGCTTTCATTTATTGCTTCTATCTTCTATTCAACTATAAATGATTTAAGAATGGTAGCCTCATTTGTTAGAGACACATCTATTTGTGGCATGCACATGGCAATTTCAGTTAAATTGGTGAATTAAATTTATATGGATATTCCTGGAGAGGACTGACCTTGGATATTTCAAGTATTGCTGGGGCAACAAAAATGACAGCCCAGGAGCCTGTTGCAAAAAGCTTTACATTGAGATTTGCTGCATGCTTAACTTTTATCCACAAGTTTGTAGTTATCTATATCATCAAATTCTTGGGGCAAAAGACACAATCCCCAATATATGAAGTGTGAAGATTTTAAGGAAAATATCTCAACTTTATTCTTTTATATGGTTTACATGAGATAAATTATTCATTATTACTGGAAGTCACATTTACCTGCAGCAACTCCAGCTCTGCAACCGCATCCAGTGAAGATGCAAGGCCAACAGAAACTCTATCTGGGTCCTGATCCTTAATACATTGAAGGAGTGCTTGCAAACCACCCTAGAAAAGCGAGGGAGATTTAGTATAATTATAACAAGTTCTAGCATAAACCATGTAAATTAAGCTTCTTGTTAGTTTCTCATCCCCAACAGGAGAAAGGTTCTGTAACTTAGATGGATTGCTGATATAATGTGTTGTATATTGCTGTGGCAGCTAATAAAACTAAGAGTATTATGTTGCAGAACAACATTATATTTTTCATGTGCTCTTGGCTCAAGTTTCTGGTTATGCTCCTACAATTCATTCAACAGCTTAAAAGGATAGCACATTGGAATTTATCTTGTCTGTATCTGTTCCAGTCCACCAATGCTGGTACAATTCTCTCAAGCTAACAAATTTTCTCATCAAATTGAGCTAATAAATTATGAATTTCTTTCCAATACCTTCCCATCTATTAGAGATGCATACAGTGTAGACCCCCTTTCCTTCAAGTCTTCTGGTAGACTTGCCAGGATAGAATCCTTTTCATCCTTTGCTATCTGAAATAAGAAGAAAGAAAAACTCCCAGGTAATTATATAAATTCATTATACACATCGTCGATGAGGGGAATTAATTGTTTACAACACTAAATTATTGTACATGTTGATGTGGGAAATGAACTCAAGAAGACTAAAATCACTAATGGCATTGCATGCAAGGAAACTTGAACAGATGAGGCTTAATATGTAGAATAAAAGAAAAACTAACAACAAAAATGTGGTTTCCAAATTTAATAATGCTCAATTGGATAACATGGGACTAAACTTGTGCAAATAAAAAGTAATTTTCGGCAGAAGCAAATGGTTTAGGCCCATGTCTAAGCCAGAAGAAAACAATTGATGGAGAAAATCATGATGTGAGATCCCAGAACAGCTAAAAAATGGAAAGCATCTTCCTAAACAAAGATCTCATCTGATAATTTTTATTAATTGAACTGAGCTGCATACTTTTGAATAGTACCACTCTGACAATGAGTTTTTATCTTGTTGAATCAATAAAGTGCAGCATGTACCTTTAGTGCTTTCTTCACATTACCCTCCATGGTTCCATAAGGCTTTCTTTGTGGAATTCTTAGCAAGTATGAAATGTCCTCGAGAGAAGTCTAGAAGCAAAAGCAAGATGGTCTGCAAACTGATTAATTTCTAGGTTAGGGAAGTTATGTAGTAATTTAATTGCTAATAACAACCTGTATGGACTTCATGTTTATGTTTGCTGGGATAGCCTTTCTTAATGCAAGCTCCCCAGTTCTTGGGACCTTGGTGTCTGGAGAATAAAGCACTGCTTTTGCTGGAGAAACATACCAAAAGTCCCAACCACTCAAAGGTACTGGTGCAGAAATTTGGATAAAAATAAGTATCATAGCAATCAGACTCTTAAGTTTTTTCGTTCCATCTCCAAAAGTCGACATGTACAAATTAGGAGGAGAATCGTGCTCGCATGCCAGATCCTACATAACCAAAAAGCCATTTTAGAAAGCACTACAGAAAAGGGGATTATAATTTCCCCTATTTGATCCATAAGGTAGATAGTCTAATCGGTGTGTAAGGAAAGAAGAAGTGACAAAGGCAAAAAATTGCATAATTATGGATACAAAGAGGGTAAATAAATTAGTTTCTTGCAGTAAAACTGCAATGCATAGACAGGATTATCATACCAGGTTATCTACTATTGCCAGTCAATTGCAATTAAAAATAACAAGGACAAAGAAAAATAGACATCAATTTATTCCAACAAAAATTGCTTCTGGGAATCAGATTCCTCTATCCATGGAGTGAACTTTTTCATAAATGGAAACACATAAAGCAAGACTTTGAATTATGCCCAGCATTCAAATGAACAAAGGCCATATATATTGGTTGATGATGCTTAGGAGATTTTTGCATTACACGTAAGAAGAAACCCTAAGGCTCGTATTTTCTTATAAAATACTCGGAAAACCAAACTTGATTCTGCAGTCTTCAAAATTTTTTATTGCAATTCTTCCTAGATTACTAATTAATTTTTCACCAGAACTATAGACTAATTATCTCCGTGTAGCAGTCCCAATCAGAACCAATTCCACTACTATCAGCTGCCACAGCAGTTACCTTATTCCTAACCAGTAGTACATCAACACCATTTGTCTAATTAAAAATCATTAAAACACATGCTGACGCCTAAAATTCGAACAGTGAAGCTGGGAAAAGAAAAGAGCTCGAATTCAAATATTTGTTGACTATAACTAAGGAGACCCTAATCATAATCTTATGTCAATACCATTTCCTTGATTAGTACATTATGCCATCAGCATTGGAAAACCCTTCATTTCATAGAGGAGATTTGAAAAACATAAAACCACACCTTGGCATAAGTACTTGTTGTAGAGTTGCAGGCACGGACAGCAGGTCTTGCTGTGACTTGGCTACGAGCTTCATTGAGTCGAAATGCAAAATGGGCAGAGAGGAAAAGGTGCTTTTGAGTCGGTTTTTGAGAGATGGAGACATTGAAGGAGAGCTTCTTGGAAGAGATGATGATAGAAGAAGAGGATAAAGGCAAAGCCATGACTTCGAAAGCGGTTGGATTTGTGAGAGTCAGACACATAGACAGAGAGAGTGAGGTTTTTTTTGGCGCGCCTCATCTATCTAGACAGTCCTAGCTGGATGGTTTTGATTGGTTTGTAAGAACTTGAAATTAATGGGACACCCCCATACTTATACATATTACCCTCCGTCTACCTTTTCTATTTTACAACTTTCTTTTTTTTGTTAATAATTTTATCCCATGATGCTAGCTAACTTTATCAATAAAATTATTTAATTATATATTTTTATTTAAAATATATTAAAATAATAATTTTTTTATTTTTAAAATTTGCTTTAATATCAAAACATTAAAATAATCTAAAATATTTTTAAAAAATTAATTTAAAAAATAAAATCATTTTTTTAGCTAACCACATTTAACACTAAACTCCGAACACATGCTCTTTAATATATATCTATATTTTTTTGTGTGAAAATTCAAACTAGTGTATTATTATTGCAATCGTCGTGATGATCATAGATCTTATTGTCTCTTCCATATTATATCCTTCTCGGGAGTATCTGCAACCCATTTTGAGCTAGAGATGCTTTATTCGTGTCAGCTGATATATAATCCCATTCTAACACTGCTCAAGCATATGTAGTTCACACTCTCCCGATCAACCTTATGAAATCGGCACGTTCCCCCAGTTATAATGCATCTACTCCATGTAAAAAACTCTCGAGTCTGACTCTAGTAATCATACAGGCTGTGGTTATTTATTTTATTTTTTTAAAATAAAATTCTGCTACCAGTTTGTTGACAGTAATGATATTGCAGAAATTACAGAGCTAAGCAAAACCTGCTACCAGCACTACACTTCCAAAAATACATGAACAGCTGAAATTCATTGATAAGAACATGAACACATTTCTCAGCATCGCTTCACATTACAGTTTATCTTTGAAAGCAGGTACAGAGTCTTGCATAAACATTGCAAGTAAAAAATAAAAATAAAATTGAAAGGTAGTAAAAATAGAGAACAACGGATAACCTACAATAGGATGCAGGAAGATTTTTAACTTGATGAGATAGTACTGCCAAGGAATATTAGATTTTACAACAAAAACCCAAAACAATTTTTTTTTTCAGTTCCCAGAATGATTCTTGATGCCTTTAACACCGTAAATTCTCCAGAGGCTCTGTTCCCTCCTCACATTTGGCTGATTGTCTTTGTTGTGATGCTTTATTTTCTTCCAGGCCGTCTGCATCTCTTCCCAATTTTATTTGCACCTTCTCCACAAATTTCATTTCTATGGTTTCTTGTGATAATTCAAGGGGATGGATCCTCCGATCTCTCTAGACTCGCAACTGAAAGAAAATGGTGAAAATGGAAGTGAGGAGTGATAAAATGGAAAAAGGCAATGGAGGGTGGGCACTTGGAAATACTAACAATGTAGAAACTGAAATGAAACAGATGAGGAAGAAGATTTCTACAAACGTGAATTAAAACGATGCAGATTCAGAGACGTACCATTTTGGCAATGCATTTTGTTGGACTTCCTGCCTGCCTGCTTGCTTTTCCCACTACTAAAATAAAGACTCCCAAAACACACACAGGGGTTCAAGGGCATTCTTACTGTTGGAATTGCCCCACTCCACTGATTCCCACCATTCTTTTGGATATGCCTGGATTTTTCGAAGTGGTGTTTGGCCATTAGCATGGTTGCGATGAGAGAG
>Ga0307517_10013665_pt1 | contig 11003 bp, 9 predicted proteins | sample 23_EM_MG_FD_194515 | JGI IMG/M metagenome (GOLD analysis project Ga0307517, IMG submission 194515) | Populus trichocarpa ectomycorrhiza microbial communities from riparian zone in the Pacific Northwest, United States - 23_EM | ecosystem: Host-associated > Plants > Roots > Unclassified | place... | reverse complement strand
ACATAAGTAAGTACTCAAAGCCAACAGAAAAAAAAGACAACAAACCCAAAACCATTATTTATCAAGGTTTCGATGAAGCCACATTTGAGATCATTGCTTTCGCAGAAACCTCAAAGGAAATATAGGAGGCTCTCCAACAAAAATACAAAGGTGCTGACAGAATCAAGAAAATTCCTCTCAAATCTTTGCAAGGTGAATTTGAATCATTGTAAATGAAGTCCTCAGAATCTATTTCTGATTATCACACAAGAATTATGGTGATAATCAATCATATGAGAAGAAATGAAGAAGCCCTCACGAATGCTCGGATTACTGAGAAAATTTTGAGATCCCTAGATTCAAGATTTGATTATGTTATTGTCGCTATTGAAGAGTATAAAGAAGTGGACAAGTTGACAATGAATGAGTTTATGGGTTCTTTACAAGCTTATGAACAAAAGATTTTGAAAAAAAATGGAGATAAGAAAATAAAGCATTCCTTACAATCAAAATTATCCCTCAAATAAGACAGATACAAACAAAGGGGGACTTCAATAAATGGATATACCACACGAGGAAGAGGTCGACAAAAACAAGAAGGATTTCAATGATTTCAAGGAAGAGGGTTTTGAAATACAAGATTTAGAGGCAGATGTATTAGAAACAACACTAGAGAAAGACGAGGACAACAAGCATTTACTATTATAGGAAGAGGAGGCAGTTACAATAACCATGAAAAGAGGAATATCTAGTGTTATAGTTGCAACCAGTTTAGGCACTATAACACTGAATGTCGAAAGAAAGCTCCATCAAAAGTACATGAACAAGCCAACTATACAGAGGAAGATACCACCATAAGAGGATTAGTTGTATTATTTGTCCAACAAGGACTATGTGAGAATCAAGAGAAAGTTTGGTATTTAGATTCTAGAGCTAGCAATCAAATATATAGATAACGAGATCTGTTTGGTGATCTAGATGAAACTATATAAGGACAAATTATTTTTTAGAGATACCTCAAAAGTTTCGGTAGAAAGTAAAGGCAACATCCCAATTAGGTTGAAGAATGAAGATCATAGATATATCATATGTTATAACCTAATTTTTTACCCTTTTATTTTATTATTATTATTATTACTATTATTTTATTTACTGAAAAATGATAATAAAAAAAATAAAAAAATGATGATGAAAAACAAATAATAAATTAAAATTTGAGTTAAGGGCAACATGATTAGAAGTTTTGAGACTTAATTGAACTTGAAATTAATTTAATTAATCAAATCAAGGGCTTAATTGGAGAATTGATAAATTTTGAAACTTAATTGAGCTTGGAATTAATTTAATTAATGAAATCAGGGACTTAATTGAAGAAATACCAAAGTTTGGGGCTAATTGGGTGCAAAATTGCAGCAGATTAAAGTCCAAGGACTAGCTTGTAAAAAGCACGGAAATACAGGGGTCCAATTACAATTTACCCAGGGACTTGATTACACGATTTCAGAACTTCAGTGACCAGATTGAAAATGGCTATTCCCATCACACAAACGGCGCCGTTTTTAGAATTTGTTAACCGCCTTCTTCGTCTTCCTCCTCAGGAGCCGTTGCTGGAGTAAAGGATGGAAGCCGTTTCAAATGCTTGGCATTCTCTGGCTATAAAGCCAGAGAAGATGAGAGAGCGCAGGGAGAAAAAAACTGAAGAAAAACTGGGGAAAAACTGAGAGAAGAGGAGACCCATAACAGGAGAAAAAAAGCAAAAAAAAAAACAGAGAGATCAGAAAAAAAAATAACACGAAAAGAACAGAGGGAGAAAAACAGAGTAAGAAAAAAAAACAAGCAGAAAAGAAGAACCACCAGAGGGAACCGGTATCATCACCATCTTCGTTCCTTCATCTCTAAAACGAAACTAGAAGCAGAGAGGAGACGAACGAACAGGAGGAGGAAGGAGAGAATATACAGAGGTTATACAGGGTGGGAACGAAAAGAAGCAAACCAGGAAATAAAGAAAGCAAAGAAAAAAACAGAGCAAGAGGAGGCAGCGTCGTTCGTCCAGCACAGCACGCCATCGCCTTCATTCTGCTCCCAGGCAAGTGTCTCCAGCTCTGCAAAATAATTCACCAACACTGTGCATTAGAGATTTAATTAAGCGGTGACTGTAGCAAGCGTGCGTGAACAATTCACGCACGCTTGCGGGTGAAAATTGCCTGGTTACTGGTTTGGGCCAGTGACCTGGCTGGGTCAAGCCCAGCCCACGTGGGCTGTGCTGGACCCAGTCCCAAAAAAAAAAAATAGAAGAAAAAAAATGTGTATACATGAATAAAAATAATATAAATTTATTGGTTTATTAACTGATACCAGAGTCAGGAATAAAAATACTGGTTTAAATTTATATTATTTTTATTCATTGTTTTTTATTTTATTTAGCTAGAAAAAATAAAAAAATATGTGCATGCATAAAAAATAAAATTTATTTTATTGGTTTATTCACTAACGCCAGAGTCAGGAATAAAAATACTGATTTAATTGTTTTTATTTAGCTACATAAAAAATAAAAAATATATATGTGAATGTGTAATAAAATAAATTTATTTTATTTGTTTATTCACTAGCGTTAGAGGCAGGAATGAAAAAATATTGATCTAAATTTATTTTATAGCTACGTAATATTTACCAATGCTAGAGTTGGAATTATCTGTAGTTGAATATTCACTAGCGCCAAAGTCAGGAATATTATAAGCAAATTATCATAGCATAAACTAATAAACGTTTAGCAGTTTAAGATAAAATCAGCAATGCAGTCTGCCTCGGGCAGAACGTTTAAGGGGTGATAATATCTTCCATTTTGTGTAACCAGTCTCGAACCATAGGATCTCTGTTGACCAGTTAGGGTTTCTAGTGACCATAATATTAGGTGACGACTCCTTAAACAAGACATTTTCCCCTAAAAGAACCAGATGCCAGAAATATATTCTTTCCTTGTAAAAATTTTAAGGTCGCCGCGGTGTCGGGTGCGACATCATATATGTTTACTATATTCCAGCCATTAAGCATAACATGCTGAGTGTAGGCCAACTTCTAGAGAAAGGTTATACTCTCTTTATGAAGGATTGTCATCTTACAAGGACTACAATAAGAGGTTAATTGCCTTTGTGAAGATGTTCAAGAATAGAATGTTTCCTCTATATATCCAATATGATGCAACAAAGTGTTTAAGTGTCATTACCGACAATAAAGAGTGGCTCTAGCACCTATGACTTGGACATCTGAATTTTACAAGTCTGAAGATGCTAGCAAGCAAAAAAAATGGTCAAAGGTATGCCCCCACATTAATCATTTAGGTGAAATCTGTGAGAGTTGTGTCCTTAGCAAGCACCACAGAGCTAGTTTTGCCAAAACGATCAAGTGAAAAGCACAGAAGCCACTGGATTTAGTGCACACCGACATGTGTGGTTCCATAAAACCAATGTCAACTTGACATAATAGGTACTTCCTTACTTTCATTGATGATTATAGCATAAAGACATGGGTATATTTTTTGAAGAGGAAGTCAGAAGTATTTAATTGCTTTAAAGAGTTTAAAGTAACTATTAAAAAGCAAAGTGGCTATAACATTATAACTTTAAAATCTAATCAAGGTGAAGAATATACATCAAATGACTTTGAAGCTTTTTATACACAACAATGCATCAGGCATCAGACAACATCTTCCTATACACCACAACTGAATGGTGTAACTGAGAGAAAGAATCGAACTATTTTTTTATATGGGAAAAAGTATATTAAAGCAAATAAGTTGCCTAAACAATACTAGGCCAAAGCTATGTCATATGCAGTGTATCTACTGAATTACTACTCAACCAGAAGTTTGCAAGATGTCACTCTTGAAGAAGCATGGAGTGGTCACAAACCAAGTGTTGCTCATCTTCAAGTCTTTGGTTGTGTGGCCTATGCAAAGATCTCATATGCAAGAATGACCAAACTCGATGATAAAAGCGAGAAATGCATCTATGTCAGATATGGTGATAAAAGAATAGGATACAAGCTGTATAATTCCATTACAAAGAAGGTGATTATAAGTAGAGATGTTATATTTAAAGAAGATAAAACTTGGCAACAGAACAAGGATCAAGAAGAAGTTAAATGGATTAGTATTGATCTGATTCTTCAAGATCAAGTGGAAGTACCAACAATACTTACAGAAAGTCTAATAGTACGAACAAATGAGCCAAAAACTCTAGTACATAGATTCCTTGTATTTAATAGGAGAAACACACCAACATTAAGATCATCATCATCATCATCATCATCATCATCACCATCATCATCAGAAGAACCAAGAATGATGAGAAATCTAGAAGATTGTATGATGCCACTCAAGTTATGGAAGATGCAACTCTATTTTGTTTCTTCGGAGATAGTGACCCATTTAGCTTCAATAAAGCTGTCATAGAAGAGAATAAAGCTGTCATAAAAGAGAAATGGATATAAGCACTTGATGAAAAAAAATATGCCATTGAAAAGAATGATACCTAAAAGTTGACTAATCTACTAGAAATCAATTGGTATCAAATGGGTCTATAAGACAAAAAATAATACAAAAGGTAAAGTACAAAGATATAAAGCAAAATTAGTGGCAAAAGGCTACAAGTAGAGAAAAGGCATTGACTATGGAGAAGTATTTGCTCTTGTAACCTTACTAGAGACAATGAAACTAATGATATTCCTAATTGCACAACATAGGTAGAAGATCTATTTGATGTGAAGTCAGCATTTCTGAATGGCTTCCTAAAAGAAGAGATCTATGTTGAATAACCACTTGGATATGTTGAAACAGATAATGAAAGCAAAGTATACAAGTTGAAGAAAGCCCTCTATGGTTTGAAGCAAGTTATGCATGCTTGAAATACCAGAATTAACAAGTATTTTCAAGAAAATGGATTTGAAAAATGTCCATATGAACATGCAATGTATGTAAAGAAAGAATCCATATGAACATGCAATGTATGTAAAGAAAGAAGATGATGGAAGCACAATATTTATGTGCTTATATGTTGATGATCTAATTTTCACTAGTAACAATCCTACCATGTTTGAGGATTTCAAGAAAAGCATGGTGCAAGAGTTTGAGATGATAGACATTAGTCTAATGACACACTTTCTTGGCCTAGAAGTGATATAGAAAGAATAAGGGATTCTTGTATCCTAAAGCAGTTATGCCAAAGATATTCTTAAAAAGTTTAAGATGGAAAACTGCAATTTGATATCAACTCTAGTTGAAAATGGATTAGAATTAAGGAAGAGTAAAGTAGGAAATATTGATCCAACCTACTTTAAAAGTTTAATAGGAAGCTTGAGATACTTGACATGTACTAAATTGAATATACTCTATGGAGTAAAGCAAATATATGGAGACACTAGATCAGTCACATTTAAATACAGCCTAGAGAATTCTTCGCTACATCATTATTGTTGGATACTCAGATACTGATTGGGGAAGAGACCTGGATAAAAGGAAAAACATAACAAGATTTATCCTTTTTATGGGAGATACATCTTCATATGGTCATCCAAGAAACAATTAATAGTAACGTAATCAAGTTGTGAAGCCGGGTATGTTACTGCCAACTTAGTTGTAGGCCATTTAATATGGTTAAGGAATATGATGAAGCATTTGAGATTTTCTTAAGAAAATCCTACATAGATTTATATAATAATCGATCGGCGATTGTATTAGCAAAAAAACCTAGTGTATCATGAAAGAAGTAAATACATCGATACACGTCATCACTTTATCCGAGAGCATGTGAAGAACAAAGAAGTTGAACTGATATCTTACAAAACAAATAATCAAGTTACAAATATCTTTACGAAGCCATTAAAGGGAGAGGCATTTATCTGATAAAAGTTCATGCTTGGAATGACATCCCTCGATTGAGTTTAAAGAGGAAATTTGTTGTAGTAAACTCAATCCAGAAGGTTAAATATGACAGACACTTACCATTGACCGACAGCCACCTACCGCTTTCATATTACCATCTATCATTATCTTTCACACATGAAACTGTGATTTTTCATGCTTTTATTCTGTGTATAAATAAATAGCTAAGTTTATGTTATTGAGTGTGAGAAATACAAGAAAGAAACACTAGAGAGAAAGAGAGGGTGAGAGTCTGCAATTTTATATACGCTTGTTGTTTATGAAATAAAACATATTATTTTATATCCTCTTAGTGTTTCAAAACCACCACCAATGGTCCCTCCTACCAGCAATTCAAGCATGCATGTTAGAAGATCTGACAATAAAATCTGGTCTGGAACCTTACAAGAAAAGGAATAAAAATGTTGCTGCAGAATTAAATATATACTTTCACCTCTTCATAATTGAATTTAACCAACTTCCTGTTGTAAGATAACTAGATGCTTAGGGATATCTTCTACTGTACATAAAGGGTTTCATTGATTCGAAGAAAGGGAGGATGATGCTCGATATACATTAATTAGCTTGGTGCTGAATTCCCAAGGAAAAGAGTTAAGTAAGCCTTCTCATAACAAACATTACCAAGAAACTAATCCAAGCCCACAAAGCTGATTGCGCCTTTGAGTTGAGCCTACCTTTCTTTCTTTCAATTTTTTTTTCGAGTAAACAATGAAAAAACCCATGCTAGATTTTCCATCATGGTTCAGGTAAGTTTCTGTAGGTTTTTGGCTAGATCCATCAGCACCTTCGATTATTATAAATCGTGCTCTCTTCATTTGCTACAACCGTGGAGCAAAATGCAAGGATAACCCAGTGAATTTCAGCTAAAATTGACATTTTCTGATCTTCCTTGCAAAGACTTGTTTGAACCCATAAAAGTACAAGATATAATCTCTCTCCCTCTACAGTTACCAAGACACAAATTAACAGGTTATATTTCTATAACTGGTTGGAAAGGAAAGCTACATGTATCTCAACAAGAATGAAGACCATATAGTCATTTACCAACATAATCAGCTATTAGAATATGTATTATTGCCAGTAATATTGCAATCACAGAATATTCAAGATATGATGATTTTTTGGGTAAAAAATAATCATATAGATCAAGTTGTGGTAAATTACAACTCTGAGCAAAATCTATAGCTAAAGATTGCAGGATATAAACCAAAAGCAATCTTACAGAAGGAGCATCTTCATAGATGCAAGACAAAGTGGTTTGCTGTGAGGAAAGGACAATACAAGCACAAAGCAGAGAAGAAACAGATACACAGTGGTTCTTCAACATTACAAGTTAAATTATGAGCAACTTGTTTCTATTACAATCAACCTTGTTGAACAACCATCTCCTAACCAACAAAGTCATCTTTTGTTTACAATTATGAATTTCATTTAACATACATCACAACAACACTTCCAAGGATGAATTTTTTTTGCTGTAAAATCAATGGCATTCATTTTGTTGCAAACGGCTGTCTATGGGATGAGCTTAAACAAAACAAGGAGAAAGGTGATCGTGTTTATTCAGCTACAGAAGATGTTGTCCCCTCAAGAGCATTCAAAGTCCACACTTGCTCAAGAGCCTTACTCTTCCCAACCTTTATTACCAAGTAGCATAAAAATACAAGTCCATTCATTTAAGCCTGATCACCAATCAATAATCAAATAGGCTAAAACTTTAAAAAACATGGTAAGCCACTACTCCGAACTGAATCTATTCAAATGGAAAAGTAAAGGATCAGAGACCATACCTGTTACCATATATAATCTTAGGAATTTATAATACTGATTTTGAGGAATCATTTAGACTTCTTGTATAGCAAAACCTTCTATGTATAGGGCAACAAAGAGGGAATAAAAAGACAGCAAAAGAGAAACGGCAGGAAGGTTTTTCAAAAACTCTCTTAGTATTCTCGATTTCTGAGTATATTGTCATGGTATTAGAGCTAATTCTAAATCCTTGCTTGCTTCTGTCCTGACTTCCCTCTGGTTCTTGCTACTACATCTGCTGTCTTACTCATCTTCGATTACTGCTGGTGGAGATTGTGCAGGTAAGAGAGAAGGAGCGGCTTTTATATCCTAACTTCCCTGATTTTGTGTTATCCCTGGTTTGATTTTCATCCTTAACAACTCCTATTTTGTTCTTGGCTTGGATTTAATTCTCGGTAGATTCAGATCTGATTCTTGGTTTGGGTTTGCTTCTTGGCAATCTGTTTTGAGTTTCTAGTGTGCAATCTTCTATTGGATTTTTTCTCCTTTTCAGCTTTATCATGTCTTTTGATTAGCTAGACTCCTTCCATGTCCATGTTAATGAGAAACAATTATTCTGCTTAGGAGTTTCAATTTCAATTATTCATCAAAGAAATAGAATTGTAGGGGTCATATTAATAGGAGTAATCCTGCACCTACAAATGTTGATGCTTTGTCTAGATGGGAAATCATGGATGCTCGGGTTATGACCTGGATCCTTAGCTTAGTAAAACCTCACTTTGTTCCCAATCTAAGGCCTTATAAAATTGTTACTACTATGTGGAATTATCTAAATAAGGTTTACAATCAAGACAACACAACTCGACGTTTTCAATTGTAGTATGAGATAACTAACTTCACGCAGGGAAGTCTCTTCATTGAGGAATACTTTTCTAGTTTACAAAATCTTTGGGCTAATTATTCAGATATTGTTTATGCTAATGTTCCAGCTGCAACTCTTTCTGCTGTTCAAGTAGTGCATGAAACAAGCAAGAGAGATCAATTCTTGATAAAGCTCTGTTTTGATTTTGAAATTATACATTCTAATATGATGAATTGTCATCCTGTACCATCTCTGGATGCCTGTTTGAGTGAACTTCTTTGTGAGGAGCAGCGTATTGTAACTCAAGCTGCTATGGAACATAGGGAAAATGTTAGTGCACCTGTTTTTGTGGCTTATGCAACATAGAGGAGAAATAAGGGTAAAGATATGCATATTGTCTAATGCTTTAGTTGTAAAGCTTTTGGTCATATTGCTCAGGATTGCCCTAAGAAGTTCTGCAACTACTACAAGAAACATGGTCATATCATCTCTGTTTGTCCCATTCAACCTGAAAGGAAGCAGGGAACTATTTATCATGCCTTCATTGGTGCCTCTAGTTCTGCTGTATTGCATGCTGCCTCGTCTGTTGTTCCTATAGCAAAACAGAATACACACTCACTCCTGAAATGGTATAATAAATTATCATTTCTGCTCTTTCTGCTTTTGGGTTCTCAAGTAATCATAAGTTTCCTTCTAAGCCATGGTATTTGGACTTTAGTGCCTTTATCCATATGACCAATACTATTGTTCCTCTTTCCAATATTAGAAATTATGATGGAAATCTGAAAATTAATACCGCTGATGGCAGTTCTTTGTTTATCAGTGTTGTTGATGATGGGCTTGGTTTGAGAGTTTCGCAGTACACTTCTTTCTTTTAGTTTTACACAAAGTCAGTATAATCCTTCTCTCTTCTTCCACACATCTGCGTCGGACATAGACCTTCTCTTGGTTTATATGGATGATGTTATCATTACTAGCATTGACTGTGGTTTGATTACTGAGCTTTAACAGTAATTACATAGAACTTTACATATGAAAGATCTTGGTCAGCTCACATACTTCTTAGCATTAGGAGTTCATCATCGACCTCTTGGTTTTTTCATGAACCAGCATAAATATATTCAATATCTTATTATTGTGGCTGGTTTAGAGGACACTTCTTTTGTTGATACTCTTATGGAAGTAAATGTCAAATATAGAAAAGATGAAGGGGGCCTGCTAGAAGATCATACTCTCTATAGGAGCCTGATTGGAAGTCTTATCTACTTGACCACTACTCGACCTGATATATCCTATGTTGTTCATCAGGTTAGTCAGTTTATGTCTTCTTCTCGGCATCTCTATCTTGCTGCAGTTTGACGCATCATCCAATATCTTCGAGGTTCACCTGCTCGTGGATTGTTCTTTCCTGCCAACTCCTCTCTTCAACTTGTTACCTATAATGATGCTAATTAAGCTGGGTGTCCGGATGCACGTCGATCTACTACGGGTTGGTGGCCTTAATTTCTTGGAAATGTAAGAAACAAGATCATGTTTCTAAATCCTCTACTAAGGCCGAGTATCGTGCTTTGTCTGCTGCTTGTTCTGAAATTGTATGGATGTGCAGTCTTCTTAAGGAGCTTGGGTTTTCTTAGACCACTTCTACCCCACTTCATGCTGATTACACAAGTGCTATTCAGATTGCCACCAATCCCGTTTTCCATGAACGTACCAAACATATTGAGGTTGATTGTCATTCTATTGGCAACACCTTGGAAAATTGGGTGATATCTCTTCCACACATATCTTCTGATTTCCAAGTAGCTGATGTCACCAAAGCTATGCCTTGACAGCGGCAACAATTTTTTATTGGCAAATTGCTACTGATTGATTGATTAATTTGAAAGGCGATGTTACCATACATAATCCTAGGAATTTATACAATTGTAGAACTCTTTAATATTAGCTATAAAGATTATCTTACCAATTTTAAGGAATTAGTTAGACTTCTTATATAGCAAAACATTCTATTTGATGTATAAGGCAACAGGGCAACAGAGGGGGAATAAAAAGACAGCAAAAGAGAAACGGCTAGAAGGTTTTTCAAAAACTCTCTTGATTCTCGGTTTTTGAGTATATTGACATATACATCCTCGTGAAGTGTTTGGATTGCTGCAAGTGGTTACCATGGTGGAATAATAATCCAACAGCAATCTCAAACAGAGGCGGAAACTACGGAAGTAAAAATCACTAAGTTCATGTTGTGATCATGTCTTGAAGAAAGAAATAAACATCAAGGTATAAATTTTTAAGAATATGGAAACCACAATTCTGGAGAAATTCAGTCGAAGGTTGCTTACTACAAGCTTATTAAATTGCAAGCTGTAAACCAAACCAACCCTGATGCAGGGGTATCTTCAGAGCTGTAAAGCAAGGTTGAATATAAATGTATAAACTGCAGAACAAACAAAAAACTTGACAATAATTAACAGTAAA
>Ga0307517_10013663_pt1 | contig 11004 bp, 9 predicted proteins | sample 23_EM_MG_FD_194515 | JGI IMG/M metagenome (GOLD analysis project Ga0307517, IMG submission 194515) | Populus trichocarpa ectomycorrhiza microbial communities from riparian zone in the Pacific Northwest, United States - 23_EM | ecosystem: Host-associated > Plants > Roots > Unclassified | place... | reverse complement strand
GTATTGTTGAATTAGATTTGAAGTGCCTCACGATATACAACATCTCTACATATGAATTAGATTTGAAGTGCATATATATAATCTAATACACACATACATTATATTATATGATGCATTTGTTCTCAAATTAGCTACATTATATTATATGATGCATTTGTTCTCGAATTAGCTTTTATGATAATTAGATTTAAATTAGTATTTTTTTCCATAAATCCTTTGACCAGCTAATCTTCTAAAAAAAAACACGTAGCCAACGGAAGCTTCCTCCTAAATTTATGGCTCATTACAAGGGTCCATATGTCAAGCAGTAGCATTATCTAACTCAAAGACCTTAGTATGATTTTCAGCAGAGGAGAGAGAAAAAGAAAAGAGGGAAGGAAAAGAAAAGGAAAAGAGGGGGAGGGAGAGATGGGTGTTTCTTTCTTCGTGGACTAAACCCCTGTTCGTCTCTCTAGTCCTTTTATTTCCTTTTCTCTCCCCTCGTTAATTGAAACAACAGATTTTCTCTCTCTAAAACAAGCTTTGTTTTGTTTCTCTTGGCCTTTAGCACTTTCTTCCCCTTTGTTTCTTGATCTGCAACTATTTAGCTTCAGGTTTCCTCATGCACCTGCTCAAATGGGTCATTGCTATTTTTGCTAAAGACGGGCCTGCCTCCTGATTTCAGGTTGCCCTCTTCTCTTTTGGGTTCTTTATTTTCTTGTTTCTTGGTTGATGGCTTTGTCTTGCTGTAACGTTCTTGCCAATCATTGACTTTTCTTTTTCTTTTTCTTTTTCGTTTCTTGTGGAGTTTTAAGGTTCTTGCTATTTTAAAGATTTTTTTTGTTGTTTTAGCCGGACAAACCATTCAATTTTCAGGATCTTTTGTAAATTTTGTAGCTTTAAATGAATGTAGATTTGTTCCTATGTGCGTCCTTCTGTTTGTTTAAATATTTATTCATTTCCTTATGAGGTTTCAAGTTTGCATAATCCGGGGATGAAAGATTTGAAAAATCCAATTTTGAATACGAATGCCTTTTATGGGATGTGGTGTTCTTGAATTCTAATGAATGAAGTATGATTCTTTCTTTTATTTGTGCTGAGTTACAACAATGATGTTATGTACTGTTGCAAGTTGACAAATGCATCCTATATTTTGTTTGTTAAATTAGGCCTTAGAAGAAAGAATTGCCTATAAGCAGGACCAGTTGGTTTCTGCATTTAAAGCAAGATTTGGGGGTTGTTCTTTTCTAGGTATATCGAATCAGCTACAAAAGTGCTTTCGAGATCAATTTTTGAGAGATGACACGGGGAAGGATAAGAGCAAGGCTCCGGCGGAGCCATCTCCACCCGTTCTCTTGCTTAAGGCCAAATGCCAACAACAGTGAGGGGCCGCATCCTTTACTAGGGCCTGGGTTCTCCAGAATTGTTCATTGCAACCAACCCCATAAGCACCAGAAAAAACCCTTGAAATACTGCTCAAATTATATATCTACCACGAAGTACAATATAGTTACATTCTTGCCCAAGGCACTGTATGAACAGTTCCATCGGCTTGCTAATCTCTATTTCCTAGTTGCTGCAGTTCTTTCACTTACAGCTGTTGCCCCATTCTCGCCTCTGAGCATGATTTTACCGTTGGCTTTTGTTGTTGGCCTTAGTATGGCAAAAGAAGCTCTAGAAGATTGGCGCAGGTTTACGCAGGATATGAAGGTTAATAGTCGGAAAGCTAGTGTTCATAAAGGTGGGGGTGTTTTTGGTTATAAGCCATGGCAGAAGATTCAGGTTGGTGATGTGGTGAAAGTGGAAAAAGACCAGTTTTTCCCTGCTGATTTGCTTCTGTTGTCAACAAGTTACGATGATGGGATTTGCTATGTGGAGACTATGAACTTAGATGGTGAGACTAACTTGAAGGTTAAGAGATCATTGGAGGTAACCTTGCCTTTGGAGGATGATGAGTCTTTCAAGAACTTTACAGGAATAATAAAGTGCGAAGATCCAAACCCCAATCTTTACACCTTTGTTGGTAATTTTGAGTATGAACGTCAGGTTTATCCTCTTGACCCTACTCAGATTCTTCTTAGAGATTCAAAGCTCAGAAATACATCTTATGTATATGGAGTTGTGATATTCACTGGTTTTGATAGCAAAGTCATGCAGAACTCAACAAAGTCTCCTTCAAAAAGGAGCAAAATAGAGAAAAAAATGGACAAAATTATATACATCCTTCTCAGCCTTCTTGTACTGATTTCATCCATTAGTTCAATTGGCTTTGCTGTGAAGATAAAGTTTCAAATGCCAGACTGGACGTACATGCAACCCCGGAATGAAAATGATTTGTATGACCCTGACAATCCTGGCAAGTCTGGGGTAGCACATTTGATCACTGCTCTCATCCTTTATGGGTATTTAATACCCATTTCTCTCTATGTCTCAATTGAGATTGTGAAGGTGTTTCAAGCAAGGTTCATTAACCAAGACATACATATGTATGATGAAGAAACTGGCAATACTGCTCAAGCACGAACATCAAACTTAAATGAGGAGTTGGGTCAGGTCGACACTATCCTCTCTGATAAAACTGGCACCTTGACCTGTAATCAGATGGATTTTCTGAAGTGCTCCATTGCTGGTACTGCATATGGTGTATGTTCTAGTGAAATTGAGGTTGCTGCAGCAAAACAGATGGCTATGGATCTTGAGGAGCAGGATACACAAAATACTAATGTTTCGAGGTATGGAAAAAGTGCACATAAGGAGGATAGCAGAGGAGGTCCAGAAATTGAACTCGAGAGTGTCATCACTTCTAAATGTGATAATGATCAGAAGCCAGCAATAAAGGGATTTAATTTTGAGGATAGCCGGCTCATGGATGGAAAGTGGTTGAATGAACGAAATCGAGAGGTCCTTTTGCTATTTTTCAGGATACTAGCAATATGTCAGACTGCCGTTCCTGAGCTGAATGAAGAGACTGGTATGTTTACATATGAAGCAGAGTCACCTGACGAAGCAGCCTTTCTTGCTGCAGCAAGAGAATTTGGTTTTGAATTTTACAAAAGAACTCAATCAAGCGTGTTTATTCGTGAAAAATATGCACACCCAGGACGATTGATTGAAAGGTGAGGTTGCAAATTGACAATTCCATGTTTATTTAGCCCTTTTGTCCATCACTCCCTTTGATTAAAGGTATCTTAACATCTTAAATGTATCTTGGTAATCTTGCAGAGAGTTCAAAATTCTCAATTTATTGGAATTTACAAGCAAAAGGAAGCGAATGTCTGTAATTGTGCGGGATGAGGATGGTCAAATTTTACTCCTGTGCAAAGGTGCTGATAGGTTAGGCTCACAACTGTCTCTTACATGGTCTTTTGTAATCTTTAGCAATCGATGCATAAAGCATCTAGAATCTTCTACCATGGTCTTTAATAGGAAATTTAGGGGAAAAATATAGATAACTTTATTTTTATCTTTGCAATCCATTTGAATTATGCAGTGTAATATTTGATCGACTATCAAAGAATGGAAGAATATATGAGGAAACTACTGTTAAGCATTTGAATGAATATGGAGAAGCTGGGTTGCGTACACTGGCACTTGCTTATAAAAAGCTTGATGAGTCCGAGTATTCTGCGTGGAACAATGAGTTTGTCAAAGTCAAAACTTCTATTAGCACTGATAGAGAAGCAATGCTTGAGCGAGTTGCAGATATGATGGAAAAGGATCTGATTCTTGTTGGTGCTACTGCCGTGGAGGACAAATTGCAAAAAGGGGTACATGATATAATTGTCTTGGAGACATAATTAAGATATTTCTTTATGATACATTTCTGCTTATTTCCATTTTATTCACTCACCAGGTGCCCCAGTGCATAGACAAACTTGCACAAGCTGGTCTCAAGATTTGGGTTTTGACAGGGGATAAGATGGAAACTGCAATCAACATAGGGTTTGTCTCTTAGAGTCTACCTTCAAGGTTCCTTGTAATCTATGTCAATTTTATTTCAGAAGCTATAATTCCCTGTTTTGTGCATGATGCAGATTTTCATGTAGTTTACTCCGCCAGGGCATGAAGCGGATCTGTATAACTGTAATGAACTCAGATGTGGTAGCTCAAGACTCAAAGCAGGTGATATACTTGGCCAAAGGGTACAGCATTTTCCTTTCAGGGACTTGATTTCCTTTGATGCCTGAGTTTTTTGCCTTTCATCACCACACAGGCTGTGAAAGAGAATATTTTGATGCAAATCACCAATTCCTCTCAAATGGTCAAGCTGCAAAAGGATCCACATGCTGCATTTGCGTTAATTATTGATGGAAAATCTTTATCCTATGCTCTAGAGGATGATATGAAGCATCATTTCTTAGCGTTGGCTGTTGGCTGTGCATCTGTCATATGCTGTCGTGTCTCTCCCAAGCAGAAGGCACTGGTATGAAACTTTTTCCCCTTAATTAGTGGACTTTCTTCCAGAATGTATTTTCTTGTCTTGAATCATCAAATTGACAGTGCCCTTATAGAGAGATATGCATTCTTTTGTTGGGTTTTAATTTGTTCAATTTGTTGATACAGGTAACAAGATTAGTAAAGGAAGGAACTAAAAAAACCACATTAGCGATAGGTGATGGTGCAAATGATGTTGGGATGATTCAAGAAGCTGACATTGGAGTTGGCATCAGTGGGGTGGAAGGTATGCAGGTTGGTAACATGTCTAACTAATTCTTCTGGCATGCAGCCTCTTAAAAATGATATTGCCTTTTCCTCCGAGGAGAAATCTTTGTACCTTCTATGCTCACCTGCTGTTATTTCCAGCTGTTTCTAAGCAGTATCTGTCACTTAAAATTTCATGTCCTGCTGATATTTAAATTGGGTTGGACACGTAACATCATGCTTGTCTGCCATCTTTGGTCTCAAATTGGAACTAAGATCAAAATATTATGCTGAACCTTTGCTTTCTTTATCCATTCCAACTTCACCATTTTCTCATAACTTCTTGTGGTTGTTGAGTGAAGAAACAGTGCATCAAGCTTTGCTTATATGCAAGCTTCTAATTTTCCAGTGAAGCTTACGTATTTTCAAATGGATTTACAGGCTGTGATGGCGAGTGATTTTTCTATTTCCCAGTTTCGGTTTCTTGAAAGACTTTTGGTAGTCCATGGACACTGGTGCTACAAGAGAATTGCACAGATGGTAATAATCAAGAGACTATATCATGCTTCCTTTTATGCATTTGATATGTTTGCATCCACTGCACTGACGTGTACACCACATGCTTAGCTATTCTCTTTTTGTTGTTTCATTGAATGGGTTCTTTTGCTTTCAGATTTGCTATTTCTTCTACAAAAATATAGCATTCGGCCTTACGCTTTTCTACTTTGAGGCATTCACGGCCTTTTCTGGGCAGTCAGTTTACAATGACTGGTACATGCTATTGTTCAATGTCATTCTTACCTCATTGCCTGTCATTTCACTCGGAGTTTTTGAACAAGATGTGTCTTCTGAGGTCTGCTTGCAGGTTAGTCCCATTAATTACTTAGCTAATTCTAATGCAATTTTTGTACCAGTTATCTCTCTGCTACAAAAATAATGTTATTTCCCCATTATGCAGTTCCCAGCATTGTATCAGCAAGGGACCAAAAACTTGTTTTTTGATTGGTATCGAATACTTGGGTGGATGGGTAATGGTTTGTATTCCTCTCTTGTCATTTTCATCCTAAATATCGTGATCTTTTATAACCAAGCATTCCGTGCTGGAGGCCAAACTGCTGATATGGCTGCTGTGGGTGCTACAATGTTCTCCTGCATCATCTGTGCTGTGAACTGCCAGATTGCGCTCACGATGAGCCACTTTACATGGATACAACATCTCTTTGTCTGGGGAAGCGTTGCCACTTGGTACTTGTTTCTGTTACTTTACGGTCTGATGCCTCCATCTTATTCGGGGGACGTCTACAGACTTTTAGTTGAAGTTCTTGGTCCGGCACCCATCTACTGGAGTACCATCCTCTTGGTAACAGTCGCATGTATTGTGCCTTACCTGGTTCACATATCATTCCAAAGATGTTTCAATCCAATGGATCATCATATCATCCAAGAAATCAAGTACTATAAGAAGGATGTTGAGGACCAACACATGTGGAGAAGGGAACGATCCAAGGCAAGACAAGAAACGAAGATTGGGTTCACAGCAAGGGTAGATGCAAAGATCAGACAATTCAAAGGGAAGCTGAGGAAGAATTCTTCAACGTTGGTTTCGCAAAATTGTATGCCTTCCCCATCTTAATATAAAATCAAGTCTATATATATTTTTTTCCGGTTGTTCTTGGAAAGTTTTTAGGGTTTTTGGCCTTAGGGTTTTTGATTCGTTTCTTAGCAATTCTTTGTCCGGTTGTAGTGGGTTCGTGCTCCCCAGTTCATTTCACAGAAAGCAATCCAGTATTGTATGTACACTAACTGTATGGTTTGAAAAGTTAACAGCTTGTGAAGATAGTTGAAATTTTATTGTCTTTGCTTCCTTGTCTTCTCCCTGTACCCTTCTTCCTGTATAAAAATACACCATGAGTTGATTGACATCTCTGAATCTGCTATTATTAACTTTCTATATTTTCACACTCATGAAATGTTGGTTAAAAACGTTTTAGTCACCATAACAAATAAGGGAAGGAAAAACATAGAAGGACCATTCAGGTGTACTTAAAAAAAGGTTAGGTAAATCGTGTTTCAATCCATAATATTGAATTGTTTTATATTTTTGTTCTCAATATTTTTTTTTTCAATTGTAGTTTTCCATTCTTGATTTTATGATCATTTTGTCAAAATTTATAAATAAAAAAAAATCATTAATAGAGAACCGAAGTGTAAAACAAAGAGAAACTCTATAGCTAATATCAAATTTGGTTGAAAGAGTTCTCTTGGTATTTGACAGTTCTCTTGGTATTTGACAGACGGAGCTTAGTTTAGACAAGTTTATTGGCTTGCGCTTCGTAGCGGGTCAATATCAATTTTTTTTTAAATGTAAAAAAATATTAAGAGTATAGAGAATGACTAAGTTACTTGGATCTAGCAACCATGCCTCCACAAACTACCATTTCCACTATGGACGAAGCAAGGGCTGAGCTTGGCAGCCAGCATGGTGGGGAAGTCTTTATCTTGTGACGAGCAAACAAACAAACAACTGCACAAGGCTAGAATATGCAAGAGGATGTGTGGAGATTACAACTGCTCTCCCTCTCATTAACAGGTATGATATTGTAAGCCTTTTTTTTAATGAACCCATCACAGTTGAGGTAGAATATGAGTGGAAGCCACCAAGATGCAACCAGTGCAAACTGCAAAGTGTTTGGTCATTCTTGCCCTACTCTGTAGGTGCCCCCTCCCCCTCGCGCCGGACTTAGGCCAAACCAAATTAGAAACAAGCAAACAACAAACAAAGAGAGAATAATTGTGCATTTTAGTTGTCAGGAGAGAGAAAAAAGAAAAAACGCAAACAATCAATCCCTGACGGCAATCCAACCATGATATGTCTACACGCGCCACTCCATGTTGAAGAAGGCACAACTGCACATCTAGTTATGCGATGAATGACCAGATTTGGCCATCAGGAAACATCTCAACCGCCTCCTTAATGACGGGGACTCCGCCCACTCGTTGGGGCGTGTGAAATACATGCCAGCAGCTTTTTGATTAAAAAATAAAAATTATAATGTGAAAAATACTAAAACACCCCATGATCCTCTTAATTAACCAAAATACCCCCAAAGGTAAAGCTTCATTTTTGTCTTTTCTGAGGCTAAAAGCGTTATTTGCTTGTACTTGAAAATTAGAAAAACCTAGATACTCTTGTGGAAGAAAGCCAAAGAAACGTTTATCCATTCGCGAAAAGATGAGAAATTGAAAGTGAAACTGCTATTACAATCCACATTGAAATGTTTTTTGATTTACGGTGATTTCCTCACACCATTTAGCTTTTGTTATAATATATTTATTTTTATTTGGTTGGTTTTTGTTTTTTTTTTAAAGTTATTTTGGAGTGTTTAGGGTTGGTAAGTTGTTTATGAAGGTTTTTATAATGTGTATTTAGGGGAAAATGGCTTGAAAAATAGGTTTTTAGGTCAACTCCCTCTGATTTTCTAGCCATTGTCGCCTAGTAGAGAACAAGTTGCCTACTTAAAAACAAAAACCCAGAAGTGGATGACGCCTGTTATTAAGGTAAAAAATGTTTTTTTTTTAAACCTAAGTGCATGACGCACCCTGGTTTGTTTTAGGCCAGACACCTAACTTGTTTTTTTTTTTCTCTTTTATTGATTTTTCTCAACTTCACCCTTAAAAAATGGGTTTTAGTTTATTTTTTATTGACTTTTTTTTTCAATTTCATCCTCTAACATTTTGTTATTTTGAATTGGGCTTTATAATTTATTTTGATTTGCTTTTTGTAGATCATCATGGTCTCAAACAAACGTTCTAAAATTCCATTGAAAGTAAAAAAAAAAAATAGGCGTCAAAGGGCATTTTTATACTTTCACAATATTTTTTTGTTATTAGAATGTCAGCTAAGGAAAAATTTGGTATTTGACCAAATACAGAAAATAATAAACAATTAAAAAGCACATTGAAATGACCAAAATGCCCTTAAAAGCAAAAAAAAAAATTAGAGTCATGGGGCTTTTTTGTCCTTTCATGATAATTTTTTTATTATTATTAAGTCAGCTTATGGGAAATTTGGTATTTGAATAAATATAAAAAAATTATAGCTTAACCCTATTTATTGTTGATATTTCAACTTCAGTCCTTATTCTATTATTTTTTCATTTTTGTTCTTGACTCTTTTGTAAAAGTTTTATTGGTTTTTAATTTTATCATTCAATCCAAATGATGATATTATGTTTTACAATTTGGTTCTCATTATTTTGATTTCTAATTTTTTTTAACCTTTATGTAAAAGTTATTATTCTTTTCAATTTCACTATTCAATCAAAAAATTATTTTTATTTTTATTTTTTATGTCAATTTTCATCCTCATTCTTTTGATTGTTTTTGGTCATTTTGATAAATTGATGTTTTCAATCTCACCATTCAATCAAATATAAAATTTATTTGTATTTTAATTTTCATCCTCAATTTTTTATTTGCTATTTTTTAAAAAATCCTTTTGTATAATTAATTTTTTTTATCCTTCAATATTTGATTGATTGCAAATTGAACTTCATGGTTTTTTTAGATATGGTGTTTCGAGTCTAATGACTCAGATCACAAGTTTGGAAAGTTAAAATGTGTTTTTAATTTTTTTAAAAAGAGCATTATAATTGTCTTTATTTTTTATTGGCTTATTCCGATCAAAAAGGGTTTTAGGGGATATCACGGGTTGTCATTTCCTTTTTTTTTCATTTAATTGAAATAAAACCAGCCTAAGTCGCACATTTTTTTTTTTTAAACACGCTTGTGACACCTAAACATAACTTTTTATGGAAAAAAGGCACAAAAGCTAGTCTATACCAAATTTCCATTAATAAAGCTATTCTAAGTCTCCGATTAAACTTGCATATGCTTTTGTTAGAGTAACAAGTTTTGGAGTGAGAATCACTTTCTTTTTGTTATTTTATTTTTCTACAAAGAAATGACACCACCTCCACTCCACTGTATGACCAAGCTCATAAGTAGCGTTTGGTTATTGTCTTGTAAAAAAAAAAAAAGATAATGAAGATAAAATAAATAAGTATAAAATAAAGACAAAAACAAAATTGTGTTTGATTGTGGTGTATAAAATAGAGTGACTGTTACTGATCATGTTTGCTTATAATGGATAAGACAATATAAAATATTTTTTTTACTTTACCCTTAATATGTAGTAGTTTCAAACTTAGATATTATTTTTTTACTTTAATATAAATTTATATCGAGAGTTGAAATTAATAATATTATTATAACCCTAGTTATAAGACCTAGACTAGCTTGACGGGTTGACCCAAAACCTGACTGACTCGAGGCTTGGACCGGTCCACTTTAAAAAAAAATAGAAGAAGAATTGACATCACTTGACCCGATCAAAAACTCGGGATAAAACACTAGTAAAAAACTCGTTGATTTTTCTTGAATTGTTTTTGGCAAAACAAGGTTGCTTTGATTCTTTAAAAAAAAAAAACAAATTTGGTTGACCCACTCATCTTGTGACCCGATCAACCCCTAAGTTGATTTTACAACTACAATAACAACAATTTTTATTCTTATATTGACCCGAGTTGACCCTATCGACCTGTGACCCAGGTCTTGCCTCTCATCTTGTGACCCGATCAACCCCTAAGTTGATTTTAAAACTACAATAACAACCATTTTTATTCTTTTATTGACCCGAGTTGACCCTATCGACCTATGACTCAGGTCTTGCCCCGAGTTGACTCTTGAATTGAGTTTTAAAACTACAATAATAACCACTTTTATCATTATGTTAACTCGAATCAACAATCAACCCGACCCATGATCTGGGGTTTGCCTCAAGTCAACCCCTAAGTCAGGTTTCAAAACTATAATAACAAACCACTTATAATATTATGTTGATTCAGGTCAACATGACTCGTAACCTGAGCCTCGCTCCATGACTTAGATCTTACCTGGATCGACTCTCGAGTTGAGTTTTAAAAATATGATAATAACCACTTTTATCATTTCTTGACCTGGGTCAACCCAACTTGAGACTCAGACCTTGACCGAGATTTATCCCCCGAGTTGACTTTTAAAACTATAATAATAATTATTTTTATCCTTACATATCTTAATTAGACAATTTTGGAATTAAAGGTTTTTATTATGGAATATCTAAATATGGGATGAGCTGATTGTAATATTATCCTATTATGGAATGTGAATATTCTTAGGCATGTATTTAGGCATTTATTATGGCATTAATTGTGAAAATTTAGGGATTATAAAAACCCTAATACAATACACGCAGACCTTAAGGGTTTTTGGGGCTGCAACATTCCTTCTCTACTGTTTTATTATTCCATTGTTTTATCATGGTATCAGAGCCTTAAAACAATC
>Ga0307517_10013661_pt1 | contig 11005 bp, 4 predicted proteins | sample 23_EM_MG_FD_194515 | JGI IMG/M metagenome (GOLD analysis project Ga0307517, IMG submission 194515) | Populus trichocarpa ectomycorrhiza microbial communities from riparian zone in the Pacific Northwest, United States - 23_EM | ecosystem: Host-associated > Plants > Roots > Unclassified | place... | reverse complement strand
TCCGGCCTAGGGGGTGTATCCACACCTATTCGATATATGCCCGTTGACCATGCAGGCCAAGGGCATTCTGTTGGTCAGAGACGCGATCTCATTTCTGGACTCTGGCTCCGGTGACCGTAAGGCTGACTTGAATGTTTCGATCTGGATTGCGACTGATCCGTAATATCTTTAGCGGCGGAGGGGACGAACGATCAACTAGAATCATGTCATCAGCTGGTGCGAACCATGGACGGATTCTCCAACGACTTGATGGGAAACCTAGAACGGTTTATCGCGATGAAGGATAGCGGCGGTGTCGGGGTGATTTGGACTTGCTGTGTCACATGTCTGGCACATTTGGCTGCCTTGTGTCATTTCATCGCTCAGACAGAGCCGACCTTGAGTGGACCGATGGGCGATCTGTGCGATATGGCATTGGACAGGCTTGGGAATCTCTCCCACGAGGTGCACATGGGAGAGTACTCATACCTCGATGTTTTTACCGGGGCACGTATCTTAGTGATTTTACTCCGGATGAGCGAGACACTGACCGGGGACGCTGATCAGATGTCTTGGAAAAGGGCACTGGATACCATTGACGCGCGTATCGGATTGCGCCGTCACGCTGAAAGCGGATCACTGCAACATTGGAGAGGGGTTATTGGAAAGACGTATGCCGATTTTCAAGCAAATTTTTCGGGGTATGAACCAACTACGCTCGCTTCGTTGGTCCTGTTGGCGGACGGTCGGACAGAGGGCTCGAGTTACCCCAATCTAATATTACATACAGAACGGGCGCGTTACGGACTTTGATGTAGGATGCGGGCGCACTGTCGTACGGTTCTTGGCTGGGGTTTGTTGCTTTTAGGGTGGGGATTGTAGTGTGTAATGCGCAACACTTGATATGATTCCGTATCGGCCTTGGTTCCCACCAGGCCGTAACAAATCAACGCAGGCCGACGCAACACCGTCGTGAGAGAGCCTGTATGTAACAGAGATCGAACTAGCGTGATGACGGCAGCACATGGACGTTTGAATACCTTGTATCCCTCTGGTCAAAACCTCCGGAGGTACTTACTACTTCCGGGCATCCAGGGTCTCTGATATCGCCCCGAGCCGATTTTGCGACAAAACCTCTCGGCATGGGTACGAGCATGAGAATGAGGCTGAAAAGGTTGCGATTTCCGTGGTGGGACCTTCTGTTTCACGGAATCATGGCTGAGACAGTCTATCTATCCTTTCAACCACAACAACTTTCCTCTCTTCCCCTCTTACCATCTTCCGTGCGTCTCTCGTCCGCCTCGATGGGTCGTTTCCCGACGTGATGGCCGCCAAGAGAACTTGTCTGCCGCGGAGAGTGGTACATTGAAAATTGTCTAAACGAATGGTGGAGGTTTCTTGAAAATCTTATGACCCCGAGCTGAGGGCATTTCGGATCTGGTTTCCAGTGGATACAGCATCCCAGCATTTTTATGACCCTTCCCGCGTCCCGTCCGGCACAACAGGCGCGGGTAGAAAAACGGGACAGAAATGGGAGAACCGTGCCTTCTTCCTCGGTGAGTCTTTGTTCTGTGGATCCATGTGCGATTATCGCCTCCGCGCTACGCGGTCAGGTGTGGTTGTGGCGAGAGGAACACCGTGATTTGGAAGTGTCGATTCCCGCCCTGACTCATTCGTCAGGCCTCCCGGTCTGAGAACTCGGCTCAAGTACACCCATCGAACCAGAACGTTGGCACGGAGGACAATTATTTAGAAGCTAGAAGAGTACTATCAGAGTCCAATAACAAAACCCGTGAAAAACAGAGGGATCTTACAACACCACCGGGGCAGTGCCCGAATCATATCCCATAACTACTTATCTCCGAAGACAACATAAAGTTTGGATACCTCGATCTCTCTTCCCGACCATCGCTGAACACCAAGCGCGCACTGAGTGTCGGAGGAGACTCTCCTGGGAGCCTGGCTTTAAAGTCCGACCATGCCTCTGCAACAATTTGCCGACCAAGTCGTAGGGATGCACTCTCCTCACGCGATAAGTAATTTGTCCGCGAATCGAACGCGACCAACGACCTTTCCCAAGAGATCTAACCAATGTCATTATCGCTTCGTTCACCGTCGGGAACGATCAATCGGATGACGCACCCTAAGCAACAGATCATGGTATGTGTATTCGTCGAAATTCATTTCCTGTGTGAGGTGGCCAAGTCGCTCCAACGACGAATCGCAAACAGCGTCCATTTGAGGCTTGGAGTTGGGATCCACCCGACTGATGAGGTCGCACAACACCGCAAGATGCGCCAGACAGCCGACGCAACTGCTCTGGATGATCTCCGCTCCAACATTATCTCCAATCTCCAGGAACCTTTGGATGTGTCGTAGAAGAGTGTTGGAGTATTCATCAAGCCGAGTCACTAGTTCGTCACATATCTGATTCCATTGACCTGGTTTCGCTCCTGTGGCAAAGCAGCGAGGGTCAGCTGGTGTCGATGACAGGGTGAGATAACCCACCGTCAGCCGAACAAAGGGTCATGGTCAAAATCGCATCCCTGACCAACAAGACTCCCTGCGTCCGCATGGTCAGCGGACAGATCTCAAACAATTGCGAGTAGGTGCCCTGTGCCCTCGTCAGTCTACGCCACAGGGAACGAGAAAACGAACCCTTACCTGGAGCTCGTGTCGAAACTCCTTTTCGATCCGTGCTGTCATCTTCGGCTCTGTTCCGTCCACGGCCAAAAACATGTAATTCTCGAAGTAGATTATCTGCGAGAGTACCACGAGTCTCTCGCGGACATCCTCCGTGAGTCCTGGGGGGTGGCCGGTGGTCGGGATAAACCGGAGGCTTGCTGCGTTGAGCGCAATGCATGCCTTTCTGATATATTTGCGTGAGACCACGAACCACCTTGAGTAAAGGCTCGCAGCAGCGACATAAAGGAGCGCCTGTGCCTGAAGATTTGCATCACTCCCCTTGATGATTTCTGCGAGTTGTTTTAAAGCTAGTTGACCGTGTTTCGCGTGCAGTCGGACCATTGTGGGTGAATCTCCAACATCGGCGCTGAGATATATCCCGAGCCCAGCCGCGGCGGGGGCAAAGAACGGATGGACGACGGTGTTTGAAGTGTCTCCGCGCATTACAGCGTCTTGCTTGGGACCCGTCAGATAAATCCCAAAGTATCTCAATCGCCCTAGCGCCGCAAGGCGGCTGATCAAACGGGGTCAGCTCCCGTGATGTCTGGGTCCTATATCCGAAAAGAGGAAACACGCACAATGACAAATCTAGTTCTAACGATGTTGTGTCAGAGACCTGAAGGCGCTCTGGACTCAACATCGACAGCGATGTATGAAGCGGGCGAGGACGGGAGGAAGGAGAAGGTGGATTTCGTGGCGGGTTGGTGAGGCTTGGGAGATTCCCCTCGGAAGGGCGCGAGTTGCATTTCCAGACCCGATCTTTCCTGGGGGGTAGGAGGCTCGAATTCATTTAGTGTATCGGAACAGGGGGAGGAAGGTTCTTTCGGGGAAGCACTGGACGAGTTTGGGTCCGAGGAGAATACAGAGTTACCGGTATTAGGCGAAACACTATCAAAGGTGGAAAGGGAAATATCTTCACTGGTAGCCCGGGAAGATGTTGGGCCACACGGACTTGGTTCGCTCTCGAATGAGAAGAGAAAAGGTTGAACGGCGGTAGGCAGTTCCATGCGGGTACGTTGTGTCGCCGGGTCCCGCTCGTACACACACTCAGATCCCTCATTGAGGTCGATGCACGGGGTGCAGGGGTGCTTTGCGTCGCATCTCTATAAATCACCGTCGCACTGAAATAGGCACCGCGGGTTTTTTCCAAAGGAGTCAGGAAGCTCACCCGCTTCCTCTTGCTAACACGTCATACATGCAGGAGTGCGGGATTTTTGATCAGCAGTCATGTCTTTCGTTCAGCCAGTTCGGGTTTGGTCCTCACCGACATCGTTTACAAGCCTCTCCCATCCTCAAAGTGTTCCCCGCACCCCTTTTCTTTACCGACAGGTACAAGCACTCGTCAATCTTCAATTCCGCGCACCGTAAGCAACGCGGAGTCGCGGGGTACACTTCTTCAGAAGCGAGATATAATTATCAGACGGAAGCAAATAGAACAAAGTCACGGTGACTTGCCACTTTTCGAACTCTGAGCCGAGACCGTAGGGTATCAGTATCAGTCAGAGCCCGAAGAGAGAAGGTGGACAGCACTACTTCGAGCTTACCTACATGCCAAACACGCTCTTTTGGTGGTCATCTTCGAGGAAGACGACGCATAAATGTGAACGGAGATGTGGTGAGGTACAAGGGTGTGGGCTGCTCAAATCCCCCCTAATCTTGATGGTGCTGAAGGGAAGTTGTGGGGAGTGATGAGCGAACCGGTGAGGCACCGTATAAGGTTGAAAGAAAAAAGATACGTTGGGGTGACGATGCCCAGACGCCGCTGCCGGAGACCCCCGGTTCCTCAAGACCCAAGGCTTACCACGTGCATACGTCAAGTGCTGATTCACAGGGTTCAGCGACAGAGCCCGGGACGACAGCTTTTCAATTGGGAAGGTGCATGTCGCCAAAGGCGGGGTTCCCCAACTACAGCACCATCGGTGACGAAGTCGCTATCACAATCAACAGGACAACGGTCTCCAAAGCGAATGACTGGTTCTTAAATATGGGAACGTCGAGGTTGATGATTCAGAGCCGTTTCGCCACGTAGATGGTCGGAGCTCGTACGTTCCATACGTCCCAAGTGAGTCCCAAGAGGTACAGCCGGGTCGCGCCGTCTGCGGGTTTCCCGATCTGGTAATTTGCGCTTCTCTCACCGCTCCTGGCTAGGGACCGCAAACTCGTCCCGACAGTCACCCACACAATCCTCGCCCAATCGTGTCTACCTGCCCGCCATATGCGCCTCTCTTTGGACCTGCCGGCGTAGCCTCCGCGGTGAGTTGATTCCCCACGTTCCGCGTTTGAGATATCGCTCAACGACCACGCATTTTCGTAGATTGTGTTCAGCAGTGAGTTCACCTTCGACGCTTGCCTAGTTTCCAATAGAACATTTGTCCGATGGGAACCTACCTGGCGTTGCTGCAGCTGTTGGGGCGGCGTTTTGGACCTCAAAGGCTGGGATTGGAATTTCAGGAATTGGAACGTTCAAGCCAGAGTTGATCATGAGGGTCGGGAAACAATAAATCGTGGAACTCGCGCGCACTGACCGAGGAATTCCTGCAGTCACTTATTCCAGTCGTGATGTCTGGTATTATTGTCGTTTACGGACTGGTGGTATCTGTACTGATAACCGGATGTCATGCGTGCCTCCTCCCTTCTTCTAAGTCGCGATATCCCTTCCGTCCCGCGTTCTCCAGTCAACCCGTATCACGGCTTCTTCCAAGTGTGAGAGCATATGTGTACGAATCAAAAAATTTCGTGACGGCGGCCCATCCCTCCCTGCCACTGCCTCCCTCTTGCAGTGTATCTCTTGGGTCCATCGTCCGTCCGCGCCGGTGTCTCGACTCAGTTTAGACCCGTCCTCCCGGACTTGGCGCAACGAAACACGGTTCAGACTGAATCGAGACGGCGAGGGAGATTTAACCTACCTTGACAACCCTCGTGTGCGCCAGGACTGACCGCCTTCCCCGATCCTCCAACTCAGGTGGTCGATCAAGCAAGCGGACGGTTGCGATCGGACAACAACCTACAAAAACCGGGAGCAAATTGAGCGCGACCGCAACACCGTTACACAAAATCGGGCTGGTACTTATAAGGCGTAGGGTCGGCAGGCGACAATACGATATTGGGGGTGACAGCATCCACGGTGGGAATTCTAACGTGTTAAGTGCCGCCGAAGCTCACAATATAAGCGGGTCACGGATGTGTTGGACCTGTTGGTTTCCAAATTTACGTGACACAGCACACCGGAATACGCTCGTTTCGTTGGCACGATTTCGGTGTTTCTATGGTGTCCTACTTGTCCATCACCCCAGCCATTCGAGGCTGAAGGGACAATCGCGGACTTATCTCACTTCGCCGGGGGTCTCCCACGTGGCGTATACTACCGTCCAACGCGGATCCGGTCCTGGACAACATAGTATGGTGAGCGAATTAGCAAACAACGGTCTCGAGAAGGATAGTAGTATCTCCCTATCACCCAGTGAATCACTCTTGTGACCCCAACGTAGCCTTTGATCTCTCTTCAAAAGAAATGACCCGGTGATATGTGCGAGCTTTGAGACCGGTCAAGGTACCAGAACACGAGAACACGAAAACTCACACGTTGTGCGGGCTTTGATACACAATGCTACATCATACGTGGGACGACTAGATTGGATGCTGCTGTAAAACCCCCGGCGAAAAACACCAACAGAACAAATCAGGCGAACAAAACGTCACTGTGACAGACCATAGAGCACCCCACAAAAAATGAGAAGCTAGCATACACCTTGATCTTTTGTGACGTCCGTGATGTCTATGCATGTTGTGATATGTCCGGTGGGGTTCTGACCTTGATCTCCGGAAAGCTCAAGACGCTCGATGCGATGCATTCGTGTCTTCGGGTTGCAATCTCTGGGATGAACCGTGAGGAAGCATCGGTATGCAGAGGGGCAGGACGCACGTATGACTGTTCTGAGACAACGTTGAAGTAACGAGTCGACACGAAAGCACTGGCCTTGAATAGCGAACCATCAGTTAGCATACACTGCCAGGGGGAGGACCACGTACGCAAGGATTGTGCTGGATATACCGACAGATATGCCAGTGGAAACTATAAATACCCGACGTCAGCGGATAATCAGTGGGATAACGGCACCGCACAACCGCGACCCACCGCCAATCCGGACACTGGTGATCTTTGGATTCAAATTTCAGCGAACATCGGTCTCAAGAGAACCGGAACTACTTGCAATCACAGCCACGTGTAGGAGGAACACCATGACGAAATATACTGCTCCTTGGGATTTAAGGAGTCGTGCAAGATGTGACTCCCCGTGTAGGGACGCTCGTCTAATGCCGACGAGGCTGAGCACTAGGATTCCAAACTCGATTATTGCAGCTATATGAGTCGTTGTTGAGTCCTCAGCGCTTGAAAAGTGACACAGGGTTGGCCGTACTGGTGGCTCCATATACCGTGACAATGACAACGCTGGGCGGAAGGGGGGTACATGAAGGTCGCCCGATGAAAGAAACTAAACATAAGCAATATAAGTAATGAGCAACCGGACCGGATCTCGAACGGCCTGTCAATCCGTCGCTCACCGACAAGAGAAAGCACAAAATGAACTAATCCAGTCGCGAGGAGGAGTTTCATAACAACTGGGTGATATCCCCAGATGATAATCCTATGAGAAGTTCTTCAACCGACCACACCCGTTGATTGGAGGCAACCTACGTTCGGGTGAGGAGGTTCCAAGCGGAGAACACGACCCCCAGGAGTCCAATAGACTAAAACGTCCATGAGCAGGGAGAAAGAGGATGGTCGAGGCACAGCGACAGACAAGGATTGAAGTAATGAACGCTAGGATTCCTGTCAGTTTATTCGCGGTAAGCACCTATGTGTAAGTCGCTCACCAGCATGAGCGCATAACGGGAGCGTTTTAAAGTCGATGAAAACGCCCGTTGCACTGCGAAAGAGGTTTTAACGGCCGCAAATATACTCTCACCCACTCAGGTTGCTTACTTCATTGTGGCATAAGCCAGAACGGAATATCTAGCCAGGAAATATGGAACCTACGAACGAAACAGTGTCAGCATCCTCCCTCGATGATTCTACACCGACGAGGCACTCGCAAATGGCCATCGAAACCGAATTTTCTTGGTGAGCAGTCTGTATTCAAACCAAAGTGAAGTGACAAAGTCCCAGCTATCCGAAAAGCGTCAGATATTTCGACTCGGATCAAACCAGAGACGCCCCACGCACACGCACACCCCGAACAAGATGAGGACTTGGTCGCTCAGCTGGTTGCGGACCATTTTATGGGCGGTAAGGTGGAAAGTGGGGTCGTTGAGCCCTCTCGCTTATGTATCCACCACCATCAGGAGCGGAATGGTGGATACAGCGAGGCGGGGTCGACGGTGTTCCTCAACATTTCATACCGAAACAGGCCAATGCGGAATCGATTGGCACACGGGCGTTTTTATAAGGTTCTCCGTCCGTGTACGGCCCACTTACTCCTCCGTAGCATCTAGAAAGCTCCCAAGTACTCTGGGGTCGTCGAAAAACCTTTGATTTCATCGGAAAAAACAACCGCAGCCGTTTGCCCAGGATGCCCTGCCTTTCGTTTCCTAGGATTTTAAACTTCCGACGTGGACCCGACCTCGGTCGCCTTCTGTGTGGCAGCGCCAACAAATACATATCACGATCGTCTGCGTTTCAGTTTGACAGGGGCGAACACGCGCATGTTGCGTCGTCGTCGTCATGTTCTGGGAAATTTTATTCCATCACCGAGGAGACGGAGCGCAGGTACCGCTGTTAGCAGTTTGCTGTTAATCTTCCTGGCAGATCCGGGCCGCGCCCCCCGCCCCGCGGATAAACAGCGGAGTTGGTGTTATGGAGCCCATAGAAGTCCTGGGTCGTTCACGACTAGCATGCCCACCGTTCCAATTTCGTATAACGCCCGTCGGTTCGAAACTCGCAAACGTCAGGCAACAATGAAACTCTGGTTATTCTGTTTATCCTAACCCAACGGGCGGTAAGCGGGAAGATCCGCCCTAGACACACCCACCGGTGAGAAAACCCAGGCTAGAGAAGGTTGAGTTGAAGGGCCTTTGTCAGATGAGTTTTTCACCAATAGGGCGGAGCGCCAAAGAAACGAAGTTGGTCGGTTGTTTAGTCGAGAAGGTACATTTTAACCGACCCTTTTCCACAGTGGAATGCTTGTTGCCATCCCCCCAGGGCGGTGCACCGAGCTGCAAGGTTAGTAATCTTGAGATATAAGTAAGTTACAAGAATATCAGGTCGTCAGCGCCAGCATGCGGGTCTTTGTCATCGAGCCGGACCCAATCCTCGCCTGGGTTCCGCGTGATCGGCGCGGCAAGCGCGATCAGAGTCGTCTGTTCTGGTTGCAGATTTCGCTCCCTAACGGTCCCGTGAATTTGTACCACCTTCGTTGTACCACTGGCTCGTTTGGAGGGCCGAAATGCTCATGTGGGAACCAGTTCGGACGAGAAGCAGTCCCTATGTGCACATTTGGAAGCAGTAGAGCTCAATCTGGTGTACGCATTCATTGCGGCGCGGTGCGAGGGAGAGATAAATATCACTCGCTACTGTCTACGAATCCACAACCTTGTTGGCGATGAATCGGTAAACACTGGCACCCGACGCGACAAACTCTAGTTTCCCGGTACCGCTCTAAACAGACGCACCTTGCCTGCGGGCACCGCGAGGAGATACCAGGAGTGAGTCAATGGAGGGAATGGGTCGTCGTGACAGCCAGAGGAAAACATTATACCCCCCACGCACAGGTTGAAGTCAGAGACACTCGAACGGCAAATCGGGTTCTAGATGTCCCATATGCGAGGCAAATGGATGTGGTAGGGTTCTTGGACGCATTGAGGAGGTTTGTTATTCAGCAAGGATCCAACTGCGGGGTCTCTCGGAACGGGCATCGCACACAGTACCCGGCTCGCGACGGTGGTGTCGCGTTGGTTGTGTCCCCCTCGAACGTCCCAAGGTGGGCCGAGAGCGGAGGGCACAAGACCGGCCCCACTGCTGCTCGTAATCAACACAGCGGAGAACGCCGCTGAATGTCTCGTGGACTGTCGTCATCTTACATTCTCTCGGGATCCGAGATGTTTGCATTGGACCCACCGGAAGCGGTTTTGGGTGCCTCTGACCACTCTCATTATGATCTGCGGCGATAACCGGTGAGCAATACACTCTACCGTAACAGAGGCAAATGAAGCAAATGCTACATACTCTAATATACTATCCCATAACGAGTCAACTCCGAAAGCAACATAAAGTTTGGATACCTCGATCCCTCTTCCCGACCATCGCTGAACACCACGAGCGCACTGAGTGTCGGAGGAGACTCTCCTGGGAGCCTGGCTTTAAAGTCCGACCACGCCTCTGCAACAATTTGCCGACAAAGCCGTAGCAATGCATTCTCCTCACGCGATAGGCAACTGATCCGCGAATCGAACGCGACCAACGACCTTTCCCAAGAAATCTAAGCAATGACATTATCGCTTCGTTCACCGTCAGGAACGATCAACCGGATGACGCACACTTAGCAACAGATCATGGTATGTGTAATCGTCGAAATTCATTTCCTGCGTGAGGTGGCCAAGCCGCTCCAACGACAAATCGCAAATGGCATCCATTTGAGGCCTAGAATCAGGTTCCAACCGACTGATGAAGCCACACAACATTGCTAGATGCGCCAAACACCCAACGCAACTGCTCTGGATGATCTCCACTCCAAGACTATCCCCAATCTCTAGGAACCTTTGTATGTGCCGTAGAAGAGTGTCGGAGTATTCATCAAGACGTGTCACCAGTTCGTCACACCCCTGTTTCCATTGACCTTGTTTCGCTCCTGTGACAAAGCAGCGAGGGTCAGTTGGTGTCAATGACGAACCGAGATAGCCCACCGTCAGCCAAACGAAGGTTCATGGTCAAAATCGCATCCTTGACCAACAAGACTCCCTGCGTCCGCATGGTCAGCGGACAGATCTCAAACAATTGCGAATAGGTGCCCTGTGCCCTCGTCAGTTGACGCCACAGGGAGCGAGGAAACGAACCCTTACCTGGAGCTCATGTCGAAACTCCTTTTCGATCCGTGCTGTCATTTTCGGCTCCGTTCCGTCCACGGCCAAAAACATGTAATTCTCGAAGTAGATTATCTGCGAGAGTACCACGAGTCTCTCGCGGACATCCTCCGTGAGTCCTGGGGGGTGGCCGGTGGTCGGGACAAACCGGAGGCCTGCTGCGTTGAGCGCAATGCATGCCTTTCTGAGATATTTGCGAGAGAGCGCGAACCACCTTCCGTAAAGGCTCCCAGCAGCGAGATAAAGGAGTGCCTGAGCCTGAAGA
>Ga0307517_10013660_pt1 | contig 11006 bp, 6 predicted proteins | sample 23_EM_MG_FD_194515 | JGI IMG/M metagenome (GOLD analysis project Ga0307517, IMG submission 194515) | Populus trichocarpa ectomycorrhiza microbial communities from riparian zone in the Pacific Northwest, United States - 23_EM | ecosystem: Host-associated > Plants > Roots > Unclassified | place... | reverse complement strand
TTGGATTTCAAAATTGGGTATTGCGAGCTAACCTAAAGTTTTGTTGCAGGGGTGACATTATGTTTCGAAAACCTCGATCCACCATCCAACAATGTCTGTGTACCAGTCACATGCGATCCTGCGGCAGAAGAGAGGAAAATGGCGAGACCAGCGATGTCTGAAGGGTAGCCATAACGCCCAGTTATCTGCTTAGCATTGAGAGTTTCTTCGCTCGCTTGCTTGAAGCCGTATGCAGTCATCTTACTTGGAAAGAGTCTGAGAGCAGGTCAAAAATTTAGTAAAAAGACGAGAGACTAATGAGATTACCCTGGGCAAATGGCGTTGACACTATATTTGATAAGAACCGACTCAAGATACGAGAATAACGCACGTACGTTACGTGTTGGGGACCGAGTTTCTTGGATAGTATTGTTGTTAAATGGTTCACTGAAAGTGGTTTGGTAATGATGAGATGAAGGGATAGCTTTACGATGTACCTGCTGCCTTGCTAGGGTGGTCTATCGGAGAAATCTAGGTAAGTAAGAGACCTTCAATAGCCAAATAATACGCACAACTCCAGGTTCCTTGCCCTTCTGTGCTCAATGGACCTTCGGCGTTTGCCTCGACAGAGTTCACCGAGGATATGTTAATCACACGACCTGGATCGCGATTATTGGCGCCTTTCGTCAGGAGATCGGCAGTGCTGTTTTCCAGATAAAGATTTGTGTTAGGGATGCTTCTTTGAAGCAAGCTCACCCAGCGGTCACTGTGGCCGACTTGATAAGGACTGGCATGGGAAAAATGAACTCAACCCACTATAGAAGATACTTTTAACATTCACAGCAAACACGTTGTCCCACCCTTTTTCCTCAGGGAAGTCTTCAAAGGGACCTCCCCACACAATGCCAGAATTATTGATCAACACGTGGAGTTTCGTCTCTCGTTTTCGGAATTCAGCAATGAGAGCGTCGCAGCCAGCTTTTGACTAGAAGTACAAAATGAATTATGGAATCATCCGAAGAGAATTCATCCTCACCCCAACGTTGCCCACAATATACTCCGCTTTTGGTCCGGTTGCGACTTTGTTAATATCGGCAACAGCCTATCACCAGAAGGAAAAGGCAAGCAAACCATTTCAGAGATCGGGATTTATGTCATACTATGAAGAGTACGTACTTCTTTCAGCTGATGTTCCTTCCGCGCAGCAATATAAACTTTGGCCCCATTTTGTGCGAATCCGGTTGCCATCATCTTTCCGATACCAGATCCTCCACCAGTAACGAGGACTTCGTAGGCGGAAGATTAGAAGGGACGGGAAAGGATATCAAATTCATCCTGCAACTTTATTCGTGCGACATACCAATCTTGCCTTCGACGCTGAAGAGGGAGTTGAGCCGGAGGTCTGGAAGCTCTGAGTTTTAGACTATCTTCAGACGCGTTATTGAGTTACACTTACTGTTTGACATTTTACAGAAAGGACTTGAGCAATTACTGCAGCGTGAGTCTGGTATGGGTTGACGTTGAAAAGCTAGGCGAGAATCGGTTCAATCTCCTTTTTTGGTAATTCGGGTATTAAGGATACCGGATAACCGAATCACAGAGCAAAAGTAAAAAAGGGTATAAATCCTAAATGAGAAATTGTCCCAGTCATAATACTACTACATAACTAAAGAAACCCTATTATCTCATCGGGTTGAGGCTAACAGTCGTGCTGCACGTTCTTCTGCTTGATGAGCCTTCTTACATGCATGGCCAATTTCCTGAATCCATTCTTTTTAAAAGGAAACATTTAGTGCTCGATGTAACGCAGGATGTTAAATGGGAGAACTAACGTTGGCATTCTCGAGGAGTTGATGCACGGAGAGATACAGTGTCCCCGTTTCGAGGTTTATGTTGGACAATTTGGAACCCGGTTTCATCTGAAAGAATGGGTCATCTGGTGTTCTCAAAATCGGACAGACGGATCTGGACGCACCTCTGGATTTTGATGACTCCTTTACAGACGCAAATGCGAGTTGTATAGGCTATGTGATCGTTAGGGACAGGCGGACCATGACCACAAAGAACCAAGTCCTACCAGCCGATAGAGGATTTTAATACCCTCATCAGTCAGCAACAATATGTCGCTACATAGGAAAACTCGCAGCCTCCTACCACTCTTTGCTTTAAAGAGCACACCCTCCTTTAAAAGTCGCCGATTGCCCATGTTCCTTGTCGCCCCTGTTAGGTCTAGTCGCCTAGTATAAGTTTATGTCTCAGTCAGGGTCACTTACTACGAAACGCCACTCACGCGTGTCCAATCCATAGATCTTGCGATATCTGTCTCAAGGTTTCTTGGTTCTGTTGCTCGCGGATTGTCTCGTTGATGTGATCAAGAAGGCTTTCGGCCATCTCTCGCGCATTGGAGATGGCCTCTTGCTCCTTTCCTACATCTGTGTATTGCAAGATCTGTTTGATGAGAAGGGGATATCGAGTTATGCGTTGCACTAATTTCTTGAGTCAAAACAATCGTCGAATGAAGAGGCAATTCGAATTTACTTGGAATAAGCAAGTAGCTGGACAAGTCCAGATTTCGGACCGCGGGATTGTCATCTCGAATACGCTATAGGTGAAAAATGTCAGTTGAAAGAGTCCTTTCTGGTACAAGGGCACCCTCACCTGGAGTTGTATTCCCAACTCAGGCTTCGATTCCCGCACTGACTGCAACACTTTGATTGCTACAGACTGGTTGACGCAGTATTCCTGAAAGAGAAGATAAATCGAACGAGTCTCAAAATTTTTAGTAGACTAACCATATAAACCCCCATGTTGGGAAAATGAGATAATAAAATGTCGCCAATTCTGTCGATGTATAATCTGCATTCCTTTTGATGCTTCTCAAGAGAGCTCAAGAAGGCCTAATACAGCTTTGCCGTTAATACATGAACTGAATGTAAGAAGGAAGACTTACGGTGTTTGTCAGCAAAATGTCTTCGATGTTAGCGAACACAACAGTGATCTCTTTGTCAGACAAGAGGGGTAATATGGTGGAATAAAAAACCTATAGACATGGTCAGCATGTCACATCAATAGCGAACCCGCCAACGTACTTCGACGATCAACTGTAAATCCCGGACATAAGCGATTTCTGTATTGATAAGTTCGAATATCGATTCTTGTCTCTTGCGCTCCCTGGCAGGTATCTCGTCCAGCACTGTCCTATCCACCAGACTCGCCCAAGACATGCCGAAAGATGCATCGGCATCGTTATGGACTTCTTCCACTGGATTTTGACGATTGGTTGATGGGCCTTGGATTATCGGAGCAGAAATGTTCAATGTACTCGCACTTTTCCTTCGAACTTCTCTAGCATCAATGTCCGGTGTCTTGCTCCTCAGAAAATTCAAAAAATTAGAATATCGTCCCCCTTCGGGTTCTCTAACATTGGGATTGTTCCCTGCTGTCCCGACCGAACTTAATGATGAAGTCGGTCCAAAGCTGGATTCGATAGACACCACAGACAACCTGTTCGGTGTGGCCTGCCTGTTCTTGAATGCTTCATACCGGGCGAACGCATCGTCCAGGCGAGCTTCATAAGACAATTCTGGTTCGGGAGTCGTGGATTGAACCTCAATGTCCTCAATGCCCACAGGTGCAGGAATCGGGGGTAGATCTTTGGCCAAATTCTCTGTATCATTCCGCATCTTCCAGTCTGGGGCAGGAGGCGCTGGTCTCCTCTTCGTGCTTCTTCTTCTGAGAGGGGAACCGACGTCAGTTTGCACAATTAACCCTGCGGCTTCCAATACGAGCTGACGTTCCCGTTCGCGTGTCGCTCGGATGCTCCTATCGTCGTCGTCGTCAAAAGAGTGGTATTCCGATGACGAATCAGTGTTATCAGCAATACCATTATGTCGATGTATGACGTTGTTTTCATGGTCAATGATTGCTGTCGTTGCATTCTTGCTTGCCCTATTTCCTGGACCTGCTATGAGACGATTTCGGTTTGAGAACAAGGATCATGCGCGGAATTTTGAGAGGATATAGTTTCAAATTTCGCAAAATGCCATATATTTCCGGTTAGGTTGAAGTAATTCAAGTTGGTGAATATGCAAAATGAGAGCAAAAAAAGTAAGAACTTTAGCCTAAGATCATCAAAGGGTAAATGAAGGACTCAAGGGGAAGGTGAGTCAACACTAACCCTCAACAAGCTCCAGATAACCGGCTGGTACCATGAAGACCCCGCCACCCTGCTCCGCTTTCCACCATTCTTCCTCAGCTGTATCCACAATATCGAGCGTATCACCTTCGATGAAAGAAAGTTCGTCTGCGCTGCTTGCAGAGTAGGAATACACAGCACGGGCCTTTCCTGTTCAACTGATCAGAACACGTCAAGAAAATCTGCATATGAACACATACTAGGGTCAACTACCTCCACATAGGTCTTCGGGAAGAGCCCAGATTTTCCGGATGTCACGAGCTTACCGTACCACCAATCTCCTCCACTTTTGGATGGATTGGCGATGATCATGATATTAGCATCAAAACCTAGAGCGCAATTGAGAAGAATGTTATAAGCATTGTGGTAGTACTTACTTATATCTTCTTTCCCTTCACCCTCAAAAACATATAAAGATCGAGACCGGTATACTATACGGATTTGAGATTTGTAAAATGGGATGAGCAGGAGACACACCTGTAGATTTATCAATATCAGCCATCAAAGATGAATCGGAATCAGCGTGTTCATCAACGAGAACATTTGCAGGTGTAGATTCATTCAATTCAACATCGAACATTGATGGAAACTTTTCTACAATGACTGGAGAACCTCCAAGGTCAGCTGCGCGTTCACTGAACCATCCAACAGACTGACGATTATCGGCCTTGTTAGCCATCGCTGAATTCTCAGGCGATGCACTAATAATCAAAGCTGGGATCGACGGCACTGGAGGAGGAGAAGGGGGTCGAACATTGGCATTGATATGTGTAGGTGGTTCATTGTCTCCGAGTACCTTGCCAGAAAGGGGTGGTTTACTTTTATCGGCAGTCTTGGTAGGCCGCAAGGCCTTCCCGCCCTGGATTGCAGCAAACAGAGCGCCACGGCCAACTTGTGGTGTGGTAAGAGGTGCGGGATCATATGCGGGTGGTGGCGGGGTTACCAGAGCTGCTGCTGCTGCTGCTGCTGGTGGTGGTGGTGGAGCGGAGCTGACACCTCCAACAGAAGTACTGGAAGTAGGAGCTGGAGAAGTGGGAACTGGAGATATGGGGGCTGCAGAAGCTGGCCGACGAATGTTCCCAAACAAAGCCTGAGCAATATCAGCACGCCCAGACCTTGTCATCAGCTCATCACCATCGCTGCCACTGCCGTCGTCGTCGTCGTCGTTTTTCTCCTCAATCTCTTCCCAATCGTCATCAATAGCTGATGACGGGGCTGTTTGATAGCTCGTTTTGGACGATATGGGAGCTGGACTTCGAGAGGGCGAGGGAATGGAAATAGGTGTCGTTAGGGGCTTTGCCCAAGGATTAGCGGTTGTAGCAGTTCCATTCTCTGCAGGAGTAGTGGGTATTGAGGTACTCCCTTCTTTGAGAAGTCGGCTGAAGGGGTTGGTGGATTTTTCTGCAGGGGTCAAGGATTGCGTACCAGCTGAGTTCTGATGAGGAAAATCAGGGGGAGAGGGAATAGGAACAGAGAGTGCTGAAGATGGTTCCTGAGTTGATGGTGAGGCGATTGCGGGCGACGGGGCCTTAGCCTTCAGCGCCTCCAACCTTTGCTGGTATTGTTCTTCTTCCAACCGAGCAGCGGCAGCTTCTTGTTCTTCCGACTCCTGTAGTGCTCTCTCCCATTCTTGACGAGCCTTCTCTTTTTCGTCCGCCACTCTCTCCCTTTCCCTTCGAGCTTTCTCTTTTTCCTCCATCGCTCTCTCACGTTCTTTCCGAGCCTTCTCATCCTCCATCGCTCTCTCCCGTTCCTGTTGGGCCCTCTCTTGTTCCTCCATCTCCATCTCCTTCAGCTTCTTCTCCCTTTCTTGACGGGCTTTCTCCCGTTCTTCACGTGCTTTCCGCAGAGCCGATTCTCGAGCACGAAGCTTCACCTCTTCTGGATCAACTTCAGGTTCAGGTTCGGTCTTCGCTAGAGCAGAAGGAGCAACTTTAGGAACGCTGACCGGGACAGCGGGAGCGCGAGTAGGGGTCGGTGTAGGTACGGGAGCACGAACAGGAGGTATAGGAGTGTTACGAGCACGAGGCTTAGGAGGAGGAGGAGCCGTCTTCGATGGCATACGTGCTGGTGGCTTTGGTACAGGAGCGGCTGAAGCAAAACTTGATGTCGGGGTGGGTGTTGTGGGTACACCAGGTGTCGTTCTACCCTCTTTCAACGCCTTCGCGTTTTCCAACCTCTCACGCCTCGCCTTCTCTCTCTCTTCAGCTTGCTTCTCAGCTGCTCTTGCCTTTTCCTCAGCTTCTTTCTTCTCTTGTTGAAGTCGATCCTCAACACTAGTATCCATCGAAGATGTGGACGGGGAGATTACTCCGAGTTTAGTCATGCGCTCTTGAATACGAAGCTTGGCCTGCTCTTGGGTGTAGGCTTTGCGCTGCTCGGGGGTCATTGCCGCCATTGAAGGTGAAGGTGAGGCTTGAGATTTAACGGGAGGTGTAGCTATTCGGGTAGTAGTGGCAGAAGGTGCATTGCGTATCGGAGGACTACGAGGGGGGTAACTCCGTTCTCTAGTGTCTCTGTCCTCTCGATCACTGGCACCTCTCGAGTAATCTTCTCCTCGTGAAGTAGGCCTGTCCTCTACCCTGGAATAGGGTCTGTCACCATAATGAGAGTCACGATCTTCTTCTCGTGAATAAGGCCTGTTCCGATCATCTCGACGCGAATAATCGTCCCTGTTCTCGTATCTTCCAAACCTCTCATTTGCGTTATCACGGTCACGCGCCCATTGTCGTCTGTCCCGCTCTTTCCTTTCCTCACGATCTTTAATTTTCCTCTCAACTTCAGGAATCCGCTCATGCATCAACGAAAGAAGTTCCCGCTCGAGGCGCCTGCGTTCGTTTGCCCTAGAGGCCGATTGCGTCCCACGAGAATTGAATTCGAGGTCCTCCTGGATCCTCTTTACCCGATAGTTCAGGTCTGACATTTCTCGAGCTAGCTCTTCGTCCTCTTTCGTCCTCTGAGCATCTGCATCCGCAGTTCTATCTAACATTTGTGCTGTATTAGCAACTCTGCGTTTGAGATCTTGTAAGTCGGCTGATGGGTTATCTTCGTCATCCCGCGAACGAATGGCATCACGATCGACATGCCTCCACTTGGGTTTGTAAACACTGGTCGATTCCTCATCAGTATGCTTGTAAATGGTGGCATCGCGGTTGCTCTCGAAGGAAGGTGCAGCTCCGTAAAAGGAACGATTTTTGAGGATGGACATGGGAGAGTCGGTACTGGACGGACTATGGGTTCGGCTTTCCCTTTCAAGAAGTTCTTTAACTCGATCTACGGTGTCTCCCAGATCTTGACGAGACGAAGGAATAAGCTCGCGAGGAAGTTGGTCTGGTAGTTGCATTCCATTTAATCCTGATGAAATTGTTCAGTTTAAATCTTAGAATCGGAATAGCGGGGATACATACTGCGATAAATCAAACCCATAGCAACGTGAAATTCTTCCAAATTAAGCTTTCCACGATCATCAATGTCGGCAAGGGTCCTGTCAATTGATAAGTAAATGTGGAGTTGAGTGAATGGAAGCTGGAATGCACCAAATTCGAGCTAGATCGTCTTTGGATAACCCACTAACACCAAAAACCTCGATAGCGGTAGGACCGCTCATGAATCGTTCACCTTTGACCCATTGACGAAAGATATTGTCGTAGCTCTTTTTCTCCACCTTCGTTAGAGCCCAGGACATCTGCTGAGTAGTCGCCCCTCGTTGGGCCTGGTTGTGTTGCTGGAATGATTGAACCAAATTCTGATGTTGTGGCTGGAGCTGGGGTATGCCAGCAGACGTGTTCATCGGCATAAAAGTCTGGGACATCATCTGTAATCTAGGGTCGACGAACCCTGTCATTTGAGGCACGAGCATGCCCCCTCCAGACTGTTGACCAGGAAAACCGGTTTGCTGCGGAACAAGACCTCCAAAGCCCGGAGATGCACTTAGGAGACGGTTAGGTTGTGGAGGTGCATTGAGAAAGCTCGGTTGATTTTGCTGGAACTGCGGTGGAACTGAGGGCACTGGAGGAGGACGAGACTGCTGGAACTGCGTTGGTAAGGGCGGAACTGGAGGAGCCGACTGCTGGAAGCCGCCCGGAAAGCCCGTTGCCTGAGGTTGAATAAAGTTGGATCCCGGGGGAAGGCCTGACTGCATCAAAGGCTGGGGGCGTTGGCCTGGAAAACCAGTGGGCTGGGGGACCAAACCACCACCATTCGGAATACCCAATCCCCCTTGTGCTTGAAATTGTAGGTTTTGGGGCTGAAACTGTGGATTTTGCTGAAACTGATTACCACCTGGAAACCCGGTCTGCATAGGATACTGAAAACCTGGCTGCCATTGCGACATGGTGGTTCAAGATCAAGGCTTTTCCGGATATCTTGTTTCTGGTCTCCGCCCAAATTGCTATGCCATCAACTACGGTAATTTCCGACACAAGCCTGAATTTGTGTTCACGGAAGAAAGTTGCTCAAGTGTATTCCGAGTCAATCTGAATTTAAAAATTTTATAGAGCAATAGGTTGTTCGGCCCAATGGCCCAGAAACCCTTCCGGAATAACTAACACCCTCAACTCCAATAACTTTTCATCGACAAACAATCGGATTCCCAAAGCGCAGTGAAAATTGATTATAACAAGGCCTCGCCGCATAGAAATGATAACAATGCGATGAGTCAAAATTCGAAACGACGGAGACACGAAGCTCCTCAGTGACACGAATAGAGAGGGTTTCCCCCTACCAAGTAAAAAATCTGAGAGGAGGTATAACCCCTTGTCGCATTAAGAGGGAGATGTTGGGGAATGGTATCCCCCCTCATCAAATCGAAAGATTGCGGGGGGACTTCTCATCAAAAGAAACACAACAGAGGATCTCGGAGGCAACCCTCTTCGCTGTCGAAAGGGAATCAACACAACGAGAAGGCCTGCAATTCGAGTGTGGTGGCAGAATAAATGGAAGAGATGTGTGGAAGAAGCCTCTTCACGTCATTCTGTCAAGCAAAATAAATATGTGAAAAAGTTGCATGCCCGTGTCCTTGCAGTCTCTTCCTTTCCAACTTCTTCTCCATTCACCTCCGCCTCTTATGTGGTGGTTGGCTGTTGGCTTCATTGAAAACAAATGCGGGAGGTGTCAATAGCAAGGTCGAGGTGTCCGTCGTTATTCGTATCAAAAAGAAAGCAACACAGGAAAGGAAGAAATCCCCCTTATCGCATGTAGACACAGAGGACCTCCTCGTCAGTTGTCGCGTCGTATCTGCAAAGGAAAGTATTTAAAAAAAAATTAAACAGTGGCCACGTCGCAGCTGTGATGACGTGGATTTCCTGTTGAATACTTTAGATCAGCGTCATATAACGTAAATTTTGTTTTAAAAAATGAACCATCTAGGGGTGGGCATGACGGCCAAAACCGTAGTCCCCTTGTGAGTGTTCCCTCGTGCAGTGTCGGTTTGAAGGTGAGTCACTTTGACTTTCTGAGGGAAGAGTCGAACATCTGTTTGGTTCTGTTGACATCTGAAAATCATGAGCGAAGACATCACTTAATATATTAATAGCCAGTCATAGCCTAACGCTACAAAGTGCTATAGCACCACAGTTATTTAAAGTAAAACCAGATACCACCTCTCCAGATCCTTAGCCCAAAGTCTCCATCCTTCAGGCTACAAGTTACAACAATTTCGGCCATTGGTTTGTATGAACGTTATTTACACAGCTTACCAATCACAAGGGCATATCCCGCGAGTTGACGTCTCTACACGATACACAGGAAGATGATACCAAGGTTTGGTTTCAGCCTTTCACCAACGTCGGCTGAAAGCCTGAAACATATACTCTCCAGGTCCTTAGCCCGAAATCAAAAGGTCCCCCATCACCTGCCGTCCTGGAATTCCGAACTTCAAGGGAATCAAGATTCATAGAAGACTTGGCTCAGAGAGCGCCCTTCGTTCATTCCTAATACAAGTTACAATAATTTCAGCCATAGGTTCAGCTGGGTCCGTCCTCCTCGAATAACAGAACGTCGAATTTGTCCTATTCCATTTGAGGCCTGGCCGCTGCTTAATGATTTGGACTGCCTCCGGAGTCGATTCTACCGTCATCGCTTGATGACTGCAGGGTCGTCCGTAGTGGAGGAGGAATTGATCAATAATAATAAGTCATACTACTACTTGTTGTGACAAATCGCCGACGTTGTCGTGGACCTCATCGGCGTCTGAGACTTGTTATTCTACATATATAAGTGGAATTGAAAGTAGGGACCCCACCCTGCCGCGAACACACAACCTTTTTACTCCCTGTAACATCGTCATCGACCTCCATGTGCCATAAATTGCTTGAAGTGGAAAAAGGATGTACGAGGAATGAAGTCCACGGGCTTTGTATTATGGTACGTACCATTTGCGGATGGCTCAACTCCGATTTGCTAAGTATTTTTGGTTGGCGTCAGCGTTTGGATTGCATGAAAGAGGATTGCAAATACAGTGCTTACAACAGTGATAATCAGAAACTTAAGCCTGGTGAACTCATTGATGACGAACATCTGAAAAAGTATGTAGAGGTCTTCCCATATCTGCCGGCTGATGTCCAGAACACCTCATCACCTTCTAGATATAAATTTACAGTAAAGACGGGGTCAAAGCGTTGTGATTTCTGCAACAAAGAAAATGATTTGGTAAAGGCAATAGCTAAGGGACATGTGGTACGTACAGTGCTAATATTAGCGGTGTCACATCAGCAAAAAGGACAGCCCGGTGTATCGTCTTATATGGTCTTGCGACGGTTACCGGGCTGTGATGTCCATATATTTGGGTATACAAATTAGGTAGTTCACTATGTACGGAAATAAAAGTCAGTTG
>Ga0307517_10013659_pt1 | contig 11006 bp, 12 predicted proteins | sample 23_EM_MG_FD_194515 | JGI IMG/M metagenome (GOLD analysis project Ga0307517, IMG submission 194515) | Populus trichocarpa ectomycorrhiza microbial communities from riparian zone in the Pacific Northwest, United States - 23_EM | ecosystem: Host-associated > Plants > Roots > Unclassified | place... | reverse complement strand
GATAGAATCTTAAGTCTTTCTATAAGCAAAGCACCCACCTAAGTACACGTACAGTAGCTACTCCATACTAACACACGGTGAGTTGCATAGTCACTCACACTAGCGCTTGGCAGCTCCCTGTTCATCATCATGGTAGTTGGTTTCATCGAGTAGAGCGAAAGCGGGAGCTTTGTCGGACACCGTAAATGATGGTGGGAAAAACAGGCAGGTGGAAATAAGCGACAACGGCAAAAACGGCGATCGAAAACAACAAGGGTGACAGGTAGTTACGCCGTACGATGTCGAACCCAGAACAATTGACAGGCTAGCCCCTGACGGCACGATTACGAAAACGATTGACAGGTCGGCCCCTGCTGGCACGCGATACAACGAAAACGAAAACGAGTAGAATTCGGCCTCTACAGGGCAAAGCAGCGATCGGATTATGTTGCGGGAACGGCCCACATGACAGATTAAGCTGCTAGGGCACGATGGGGGGGTGATAATCCAATGGGATTCTCAACAAATCTAACTACCTATATACCTGTAGATAGACTATGAAACATAAATAAAACAATCAATTTGCAATCAATAAATAAAAGATATTTAATCAAATACTAAGGTAACGGAGTGATACCGGTCACGTCACGTTGTCAACGAGGCGATATTCTATTAATTTCTAACACGTGGCATTCAAGAAACTCTACATTTGTGTAATGCGTAGTATCTCCCACCCAGCGCGCAGCAACCAAGTTTCTCCCATATCTAGCTAGACCTTCTCACTACCATGTGTCCCCAGATCCGCGCACCGAGACAGTTCTCTTCTTCCTTTGTGCGCGTGGACTTTTCTTCAGCACGACCAACTCACCCTGCTATCTGCAAACAGCTCTTGAGATCAAGATATCATATTGGGCAGAACTGATGTCCTCGTCGACAGCGTTCAATGTTAACACTCTCAGCCTATCATCGACCTGTCGGGGACTTAGACTGGGATTCTTTCTTTCTTAGTCAAGGCATTTTTGGAGTGGAGAATTACGTCAATTTTCATATCCAGGCGGAATTTTTCTGAAAGCATATTACTAATGTTTATTGTTTACATCCCCAGATTGATACAAGAAAGATTCATATGTATAACCCTCAGGAAGATTATGTACATTTGACCAGTCTTGGGAAAAACAAGGGGCACAGGAGACACATACAAAAATCACAAAGGATGCCAGGATAATTTGCTAATCAGTCCGTTTCTATTCCCCGAATCAATGACCCATTCAAGGGAATGTTGAGTTAGATTCAACAGTACTGGTAATGATAACGGAACTTGTAAAAAATACATCAAGAGAGATAGCAGTCAGACCATTCCATACCAATGCAAAGTCGGCAATAATCAATGAGAATGGTACCTTGAGGACCAATAACAAGTATATTACGAGCATAGGGAAACTGGTTATGAAAGTGGGGTGGTATCCAAAAAAAGGGGACATTGTTGACAGCGATCCATCCATTTTGCTCAAACTTCAAATTGTCCATGAACGGAATATCACTGTGCAGATGATGAAATAATGAACGGATGGTTTCATCATCGGAGCCAGAGACGATGTTCGTGCCATCCGGAGAGAATGCAACCGACGAGACCGAACTTGTGTGCCCTTTGAATGGTCCAGCAAAAGTGTCGCCGATGCGTGCATCCCATATTCGGATGGTTTTATCAAGGGAGCCAGAGACGATGCGCGTGCCATCGGGAGAGAATGCAACCGACGTGACCCAATTTGTGTGCCCTTTGAATGGCCCAGCAACAGTGTCGCCGGTGCGTGCATCCCATACTCGGATCGTTTGATCAATGGATCCAGAGACGATGTACGTGCCATCGGGAGAGAATGCAACCGACATGACCGAACTTGTGTGCCCCTTGAATGGTTCACCAACAGTGTTGCAGGTGCGTGCATCCCATACTCGGATTGTTTGATCAAAGGAGCCAGAGGCGATTCGCGTGCCATCAGGAGAGAATGCAACCGACGTGACATAACTTGTGTGCCCTTTGAAAGCAACAGTGTCGCCGGTGCGTACATCCCATACTCGGATCATTTGATCATCGGAGCCAGAGACGATGCGCGTGCCATCGGGAGAGAACGCAACCGACATGACCGAACGTGTGTGCCCTTCAAGTGGTCCAGCAACAGTGTCGCCGGTGCGTGCATCCCATACTCGGATCGTTTGATCAATGGAGCCAGAGACGATGAGTGTGCCATTGGGAGAGAATGCAACCGACGAGACCAAATGTGTGTGCCCTGTGAATGGTCCAGCAATAGTGTCGCCGGTGCATGCATCCCATACTCGGATGGTTTGATCATCGGAGCCAGAAACGATGCGTGTGCCATCGGGAGAGAATGCAACCGACGAAACCGAATCTGTGTGCCCTGTGAATAGTCCAGCAACACTGTCGCCGGTGCATGCATCCCATACTCGGATCGTTTGATCAGTGGAGCCAGAAACGATGCGCAAGCCATTGGGGGAGAATGCAACCGACGAGATAAAATTTGTGTGCCCTTTGAATGATCCAGCAACAGTGTCACCGGTGCGTGCATCCCATACTCGGATGGTTTGATCAATTGAGCCAGAGACGATGCGCGTGCCGTCGGGAGAGAATGCAACTGACATGACCGAATCTGTGTGCCCTGTGAATGGCCCAGCAACAGTGTCGCCGGTGCGTGCATCCCACACTCGGATCGTTTGATCAATGGAGCCAGAGACGATGCGCGTGCCATCAGGAGAGAATGCAACCGACTTGACATAACTTGTGTGCCCTTTGAAAGCAACAGTGTCGCCGGTGCATGCATCCCATACTCGAATGGTTTGATCAATTGAGCCAGAGACGATGCGCGTACCGTCGGGAGAGAATGCAACTGTCATGACCGAATCTGTGTGCCCTTTGAATGGTCCAGCAATAGTGTCGCCGGTGCATGCATCCCATACTCGGATCGTTTGATCAATGGAGCCAGAGACGATGCGCGTGCCATCAGGAGAAAACTCAACCGACGAGATAAAATTTGTGTGCCCTTTGAGCGGTCCAGCGACAGTGTCGCCGGTGCGTGCATCCCATACTCGGATCGTTTGATCAATGGAGCCGGAGACGATGCGCGAACCATCGGAAGAGAATGCAACCGACATGACCGAACGTGTGTGCCCTTCAAGTGGTCCAGCAACAGTGTCGCCAGTGTATGCATCCCATACTCGGATCGTTTGATCATCGGAGCCAGAGACGATGCGCGTGCCATCGGGAGAGAATGCAACCGACATGACCGAACGTGTGTGCCCTTCAAGTGGTCCAGCAACAGTGTCGCCTGTGCGTGCATCCCGTACTCGGATGGTTCTATCATCAGAGCCCGAGACAATGCGCATGCCGTCGGGTGAGAACCCAACTGACCAGACTGTTGAATCTGCTTTCCATATTCCTATAGCTGAACTTGGCCATTGCCCCATCACACTCCCTCTCACATCTATCAGCCCTCGTGTCCGTCGCCAGTAGTTCTCATGCACCGAACTCGACCTTGGGCAGAAGGGCAATCCAGAGGTGTAAATGTGCGGTGTGCTACGCGGACACGCCCCAGCTGCAAAGCGCGATATAAATGCTTCTGCATCAGCCACTAGTTTCCGAGTATCGATTTGAGAATCCTTTTACTTGATTTCAGTTTGAAAGCCTGGATTATGGACATGCTTCCTCACCTTCGACCAGTTCTGTACCTGGCCTAGCACATCTGAACCTATCACCATGACTCGTTCAAGGTTAAGCACCTCCATCCAGAACAGTAGTCGGTGGCTCAGAAAATCGACGAGCTTTTCACGCGCCACGTCTGTGACATTTCCTTGTCGAAGGTGCTCGCCCCAGTACCGACACGCGTATGAGAGGGCAGGAGAGATAAACTTCTTAATTCGGTCCTGCAAGTCCAGCACATCCTCGTCAAATACGAACGACGATTCAAGTTTGCAGATGTTGAATCGAAGCTGTGCCTTCATCAGGTCGAAGCAAAAGTTGGCAAGGACTTCACTATGCTCAGTCGCTTCGCAGTGAAAGTCACCGGATCGAAGTTTATCAAACAGATAGTCAGGAAATGATGCATGGAAAGGGGAAACCAGTCCATGCGTGTTGTCTTGCACATGCAATATTGACCGCAGTGGCTCTAATGAAAGCCGAACTCGCTCTTCGGTGAGATTAAGAAGCGACGCCAGAGTTTCGACAGTCATCGGTTCCTTTGCGCATACAACTGTCCTCAGCGTGAGCAGAATATCATTCATCTCCTGTTCTTCGAGGTGCTCAGGGTCGACAGCTGCAGAAAGGATGCTCGTATATAATTTATTCAGATCCTTATGCTGTTTCGTCGACCCGGAGTCCATTCCTAGTACCGTCCGCAGGCGATCATTGGAGTTCACGACACGACCGCCTGGATAAATGTACCGTACAGTGGTCGCCGCATAAATGAACAACTTTCCGGCACGTTTTGCAAGCCATTCTATATCCTTGGGTGATGGCGGTGGTGACATTACTCCAAGCGCCTCGGTGAGATACTTTTTGATGTCTCCCTCCACAATCCATTCCTCGATGTCGTGCAGATGTAGTACAGAACGCGAGCATCCAGGCGCCAACATCTTCCCACGAATCGCAGGCTCCGGTCGACTTGTCACCAAGAACTTGATCGGCAGGTCTACTGCGAGCTTCAGCAGTGTTTCGAGAAACAAACGGAATGCGTTGCCGTCATCGCACTCGTCCAACGCATCAACAACAACGACCACACCTTCTGGCATCGCAGTTTTCACGACTTGCATCGGCGCCTGCAAGAGCTTCTCGAACTGCCATTTGACATCTAACTTGCTGGCCTCTGGGTTCTCTTCTACGACTTTGCACAGAGTTGATCGAAATGCGGGAGAGTATTGTGCGAGTTGGTATGCGAGTGTAGGCACTATCGTGGTCACGTCGCGGCATGAAGAAGAGATACGCGAGCAGAAATAATCGGCACCAAGTCGTTGATTCATCGATAACCACTCGCACAAGCTGTATAAAATCGTTGTCTTGCCAGTGCCGGCCATCCCACTCATCCAATATACCCTGGTGCTCTTCGGATCTTCAGCCCAGTCTTGGATACTTTTGAGGATGTTCTTGCGCGTCTCCGCTGTACACCCACGTCGCTCGACGGTCATGGAATAGTTGGAGTTATATCGAGCATCAAACACCGGGGACAAGTTGTTAAGTAACGATGTCTAGAAGTGGACTGTCAGAATAAGACCCATCTAGTGGACTCGTCACTTGCTTACCTCGCGTAGTTTTTTTGTATCTTCCAAATTTAGAAGACTTATGTAGTTCTATCGGGCTGTCAGATACACGAATTGTGTATAAAAGGCCGGGTATTCACCTGCAGTTGACGAAACAACGACTCTATCCTACGATACCGTTGGATTACATCCCCCTGGTCATTATTCGCTTCAACTATTCGCATTGTCTTGCTGCGATCTTGCTGTTGGCCGATGTGTGTCAATTCTGCTTTGATTGATCTGCAAGGCTTGTCACCAACACCTGACATCTGAGCGAGCATCTGACACTCACTCCAAGATGCGTGCAACGCTGCCGCTAACATCTTCTGTGACAAGGCGGGTCGCATATGGGGCCAGCATGTTTGCCATAATTGTGAGATCAGTTGCAAGTTTTTCGTATTCGTCATGATTCCCTGCGACTACCTGCGATGTGAATTAGACTAAAGAATAAATTTAAAACTGTGACGTACTTGTGCCAGATTCAGACAAGCGACTAATCCACCGACAGCTGACTTGAGTGGAGGAAACGCATCTGCGCTCTTTTCCAGAAGCCGGAGCGCTGTCATGAGCCCGCTCCTTGTCACACCCCAAGCCATCTCGATTTTATATGAGGTACTGGTTTCAGGGTGAGAAATTTGTTGAGAGGATGGGCAGGATGTTGGAAAGAAAGCGTCTTGAGAGCGATTTCCTTCCACACCTGGCGTCTGGCCAACTTTATTGGCAAAATCGGTCCCAAGGAGAGCGGAAGAAGGGTGAGGATTTGAAAAAATAGAAAGAGATCGATCGTCATTGAGTATACTGGCACTGGATACAGGTAGAGAAGGGGAATGTGGGCGGGAATTTGGCAATATAGCGTCTCGAACTCGGTTGAAACCACGTTGCAAAGACTTGAAACGGATCTTGGGCTCATTTCCTGGAAGGGGAGACGCCATCGTAGTCGAAAACCTCACTGCTCTCGTAATGTTACAGCCATGGGCGGAACACAGGGCGTGGTTGATTTTTTGGCCAAAATTATGTAAGGTTTAGAAGTTTTGCAATTGATAAATACTAAAAGAAAAAGCATTTCAGCTGCCCGCCTAGCTCAATCGGATAGAGCGTCAGACTTTTAAGACCTTCACATGTTGTTGGACTTGGCATCTGAAGGCTGCGAGTTCGACCCTCGCGGCGGGCTACTTTTTTGATCATTACTTCATAAGGCTTAAATTTTGGTAACAAGCAAATTTTGCTCTCAAGCACTCTGGGGAATCTCAACGACGACTTTCTCTCCGCTAACTTTATTATTGCGGATAAGATCAAGCCCGAAGCTCACTCTTTCCTTGAAGGTCCCAGTGTTAATGAGGCGAACACGCGATGGTTTAATATACCCAGATTCAAGCAACGCAGGCAAGACTTTGGGCATCAAAGTCTTCCTCAAGACTTCATCCTGGATCAGCAGTAGTAAGCATTAGCAATGTAAACCAACAAAAGACTAAGAACCTGCTGATAGGTGAACGTCTTGACGTAAATCAGCTCCGTAGTTTGCGGGAAAGGTGTCTTATCTGGCTGAACCTCAGCGTACATCTTTTGGTCAAGACCACCTGTCACGCTCGTCCCTTCCTTGATAGGTAGCAGGATTGCGACTTTCCCTTGCGGGCTGATCAACTTGCCGACAATTTCCAATGTCGATTCAGCGGAGATGCAGTCCAGGGCGAATAACGCTTTGCCCTGGCTGCCGGCTGCTGCTGCAACGTCTTGGAGGAGAGATGGGCTGTTATAGTCGAGGGTGTGAGTGGCACCGAGAGAGTGGAGATATTCGTGGTTTCTCTTCGAGGCAGTGGCAATGATGTTTTTGTACCCAGCGAGTGAGAGAAGCTGGATGGCGTAATTACCTGCCGTAGAGCCAGCGCCGTAAATGAGGATTGGCGCCGTGGCGAGAGGCGGGGTACTCATCACAGGGAAGGACGACGGTGCAGGAAATCCGAGTTGATTGAACAAAGTGTAGTAGGCAGTGACAAAATTGTCAGGTATCGTCGCGGCTTCTTGGAGGAGAACCGAGTCCGGAATTTTGGCCACAACACTGCGAGGTTGCACCGCATATTCTTGCATTGCCTTATTGTCAGAACAGCCAAAGGCAAAAGCAGTGACCTGGAATCATCATCATTAGTTTCTCAGAACGTCGTGCTTTTGGTGAACTTCACCCGATCTCCAACGTGCAAGTCGGTGATGCCAGAACCAAGTTTCTCGACAGTTCCCGCACAGGCGGAGCCCAATATGGATGGATAACTGTCAACAAAATATCCACGATCGGCGACGTATGCATCAAATGCTACCATGGAGGCATAGGCGACTTTGATCAAGACTTCATCCTCTCCTGGTGTGGCAGTCGAGACTTGGATTTCATCAAAGTGGCCTTTGATAACGGCAGCGACGGCTTTATGGGTAGACATTTCTTTTGCGGGAGCGCAGAAGACAATGTATATTGTCTCCGAGTCGACCTTTTATACAGTTGTGGAGTTGTTGTGGAGCGGCCATTGGAGCCGACACATTTGTCACTGGCCAAGTAGTGCGGGTGAGTCAGCCAACAAACTACTAGCGGCACTTTCCACTCTTCTGATGAGTTCGGATAAACAATATCATTGTAGATTGTTTTTTTTTTTTTTTGCGAACCGGGGCTGGTACCAATGATTGTGAGCCAACGTCTATAGCTAATTCATAAATTACTCACAGGCACCAAAGGTAGGATTAGCATCCATAATTTTGAATGCGTTCAGCGAAGACAAGTTTTCCAATGGTTCTGACAACGAGGGACTTCACCGAAGGGTAAAACTAATCATATGTTGAACGAGTACTTGCGTGGCAGCATAGTAATACACTACCATATAAGCCCAGTTCGGCCACGGTTTTTCTGTGAGAATGACGAAATGTAAAAACAATCCATCACACATTCCATGCCTTCCACGCCTTCTTGATATCGCCCTGGAAGTGAGGCATTAAAACTTTGCTGACAACGTGTGAGAGTGACTTACTTGGGAGAGGACACCGGTAAACACCTGCACTTCAGACACCTAGAGGGCGGTGAGAAATGATAATGGGAAATAAACCGTTCACATTACCTCGCCGCTATCTGGGAATGGATATACAAGTTGCACCTGTTAAGCTGGCGGTGAGTCACGTAAGTGAATGCCTAGTAAGCACTCACCGAAGTAGAATTCTCGATGAGTTGGCTGAGTTCGAATGTCATGGATTTAGATTTCCGATCGTTAAAATAAAGGGTCCATTATTTAAGTTCTACGTCCTGGATGAAAGTTGCCATGAATTTGCCGTTTACGGGAAGAACCTCTCCAGAGTTGATCTTCACACTGCTGTTGCCCAGCTCGATCTTAAAAGGCGTCGAGAACGTCAAAAAATAAATCCGCATAGCCACCCGTAGCACATCGGACGAAGCAAAACTTTAGATTATTATCAGTGGTGGGCGACTCTGCCTTAACCTGAAAGCTGAATGTCTTTTTACCATCCATAGAATCAATATCGAAAACCAGGTCACTGTGTGGGGGGATTGGGTTTGTGGAATAAATTTGTTGAATGTGTTACGTACCTTTTATCAGGTTTGCGATATTGTTGGAAAGTGGCAATGAGGCGAGGACGATGGGGGAACTGTTCCCAGGTCAAGTAACCGTCAACGTCGATCGTGCCAACTACGATAGAGGGATCCTCGAGTTCAGAAAACACTTTGTCATCCGTGCTAAGCCTGCGATCAAGATAGGTCAGATCTTCCGCATACACCATATAAGGGGGGCTGGCAGCGTCTTTGAAATATTCAGGGTATTTTCGAATGAGTGCGAAGTACCGAATAGTAGTGAGATCGGGTTGAGATGTGCCGCCAGCCATTGGAAGCACGACGAATAGCCGAATGATGTTTTGGGTTCTTAAAGCCCTACAGACATCCTCGATGCTGCTCAGGTATGCTGAATTCTCGGTGGCGGTGCCATCGGCAACATTCTGCTCCACGTGGACCTGCATAGATTTCCTGACTCTCCGAATGTCGGACACGAAGTCTAGGAACCGCGAAACTTCGATCTCCAACCCCGTGAGGCTTGCCAGGTACTGTTTTGATATATTTGTGTCTTTATAATTCTGCTGATCGTATATACGAGTTGCCTCCTGAAGCACTCGTTCGCCTGAAGTCAATTCACTGCCCTTTTCGCAATTCTCCTCGTGCTTGATTCCGTGTTGGTAGTCGTATAAAAATTGTCCCAGTTCGTAAAGCAAAGTGCTATGTGCTTTCTTGTATGCTCCGGCGGCGACGCGCGACAGGTTCGTTCGAGATCAGGAACGAAGTCCCGCACGCGTGTGGCCTCGTCTTGCAAAACTCGGAAGCGGTTGCCGAGGTCATCGAGCATCGAGTACGCTTTTAGGACGTCTTGCACAAAATCTGCCTTGAGCTGATAGGCGAGGCTGCCTGTGATTAGTTTTGCTGGGATAGGTTGAAGGGTAACGGAGATCGGGACTCCTCCATGATCGCTAATCATCGAGGCAGCATCTGGGAGAGGGTCGAGAACGTCCTGTGGGTTGATCGGGACCTTTTTCAGGGCTGGATCTGCAATAGAAACAATCAGGGAGTGCCACAACACTTATTATTCATACATACGACGAGATCAAACCTGTCGTTCATGTCGCTAAACTCGCCTTTGATATTTGCCTCCACCGAGCCATCAAGACTGATAGCACCTTTCAAGTGATTGAACTCCGCTTGCAGCTTCCCTTCGATTTTTTCTTCCTTCGAGAACTCGGACATCCTGGCAGCCATATTGACGATATAATTGCCGCCGTAAGTGATAGACGAGGCGAAATGAGTAGCGGGATCTTTGTAGTCCTCCTGCGCAAGGGTGCGTCCCAGGTAATCTTCGGCGAAGAGGAGACGCTTCTCGTTAAGCCGCATCTTCAAAGCCAAGGCGTAGGCATATTGCTGACTATTAGATTTCGCGTCATTGAGGTAGGAGGCCGAGCCAGAGACCTTGACGAGACCACCAAGAACTTCGAGAGAGAGGTTGGCGTTGATATCGAGCAAGGAGGACTTCTGTTCATGAGAGGAGGAGAGACTAAGAATGAGACTCGTGTGTCTGATGTCAGTTACGACCTCTTGAATCCTCCTGATCAAGGATAGAGTTGAACGCCGACGAACTTGCTTGAAAGTTCGCCGAGACAAACAGCGCGACCAAGAATTGGGATGTCAAATACAACTTCAGAAGGAGTACCCATCGTGAATTTCTTAGGTAGAAACTGCAGTTTTGTATAGCCAGCCATGTCCTATCGGTCATCTCGTTTTCCTGGAAGTTCGGCCGACACGGACAAGTTTTTCGGGGATGAATCCGACTGGGAACTGCTCAGAGATTCCAACAATTGAAAGTTCAGCTGGCGAATGACTACTTACTGCGAATTCCAACTCAGAGATTCGTTCCCCCATGCAAAATTCTGGCGCGCCATAGAAATTTACTTTGCTGAACCGGCCCAACGATTATCGAATTCATCCCTTAGGCCTTAGGGCTTAGGACAGAAAAACATGGACTTGAGGAAACAAGGTGGCAGGCAGCTATTGGAGACGGATATAAACATTGAAGATCACGACGTCTAGCCAAGGCAGCAACGACCAATGCATGGCGCAAAACCTGGAAACAAACCCCAAAGCAGGGAGGTTACGCCACGGCGAACGGCATCCCCCCTTCAACCTCACCCTCCAAACACTTCAG
>Ga0307517_10013658_pt1 | contig 11008 bp, 7 predicted proteins | sample 23_EM_MG_FD_194515 | JGI IMG/M metagenome (GOLD analysis project Ga0307517, IMG submission 194515) | Populus trichocarpa ectomycorrhiza microbial communities from riparian zone in the Pacific Northwest, United States - 23_EM | ecosystem: Host-associated > Plants > Roots > Unclassified | place... | reverse complement strand
AACAAGGTGTTGAGGAGATGCAAGAAAACAGGAATATTGATGGCGAGCAACCAAATTAAGCGTTAGGTATCCCAATTGGGCGTTAGGTATCCTAATTGGGCGTTAAGTAACACCCAATGGGGAGGGCGAATTGGGTGTTAACTTTGATGGTTTCCCAAACGGGTGTTAACTAACGCCCGATTAGGCGTTAACTTTGTTCCAGACATGGTCCTCGGTCGACGGTGGCTGACGTGACGCAACGCCGTGGCGTTGGAATTTGGCGACGTGACAAGGGGCACGTGCTTCAGAACTTTTTTAATGCAACACCTCACACTCCCGAGAAATGGAAACTACGGCTGTCACCCGTTCGAGGCCATCCGTGAATTGGCAAGAATGCCGTGCAGAACATCATCAAAGACTGTCGACGGTAGCCGAGATCGCATGACATACTGAAGCGCTGCCAGTGATAGGGTTGGGTAAAAAACTGTTTGTTTTTTACTGTTGAATTATTTACCGGTAACCGGTAACTTACCACCCGGTTTTGAGATTCCGCCATGAAAAAATAAAAATAATTCCCACTATTCTGCGCCTATGAAAACATGGCGCGATCGTTGGAAGGACATATCTGGAAGTCCCATTGGTTCTGGCTTCGTACCACCTCGCATTTTTTCTCATAACCGCAATCTTGGACCCTGCCGTTGACAAATATCATCAGGCTGCCCTCCAGTGGGGGGGCTTTGAGATAAGTAAATAACTTGGATTCATTAACGCTCGAATACTCGACTTGTTTTACATAATTCATTTTGCGTGGCTGTAAAATAACCTGGCCACAGCAGTGAATAGAGTCAGAATGGCCCTGCGAAGCAGAGGTTGTGTAGCCGTATTTCGTAGATGGACTGCGGAGGGATGATGCCTAGGTAGGTTGGGCGACCTCGACACGGCCTCAAGCCTCATAGTTCACAAAGTCAGCTGGTTGTCCTCCAATACGACCGTCCCGTCCTCATGCCCCTAAGGGAGAGATACTTGCTGGACCGCTTGGACAGCTTAGATTCCTCTTTTTCGACTTTGAAACCCACCCCGGTCTCAGGGACGGACGAGTCCATCTTCAAAGTAGGTGCCAAAGCACAGTAGAGGTAGATGTCCATGAGAAGATTGCTCGTCTTTCGCAGAGATGATTGACGAATATGATAGTCTGTGGCAAAAGGGGGTTCCTTAGATCACCGGGTCACAGAAAGCAATGCGTATTGTCGCTGTCGGGATTGGGGCGAGTCGAGTTAACCGATGAACATGTTTCTTTCTCACCTCAGCGTGGGTTGTTGAGTTGGTGACAGACGGTTGGTCGATCCGGAGAACTGAGATGCAATCGTGGGGAAATCAAGACTGCTTTCGGAACACTTCGACTCACACTTCCAGAAATCAGAGAATCCGAGTCCATCCAAACCCGTGCGTGGCAGGAAGAGCGAGATCCCTACACAAGTCACCACAGCTGCTGTTACCCAAGTTTGACAGGCCCAAATCAAACAGATTAAAACTTCAATTTGAAATAAGTGTCGCCAGAACCAAGCCAGAACCTTGACTCACGTCTGCATAGCGGAGGTGTAAGAAACAATATCAGGATTTCGGGTTGGGAAATAGGTTCGAAAATATTTTCTTAGCGTGTTACGGTGCATCGCCCTGCCGGACCATCATTTATGTAAACATTTACCTCGTTAACAGCCTGCCACATCCATTGCCTACCCGACTCTACAGACCTCCCAATGACAAGGTAAGTCAGTTTCAGCATGTTGTCTGGTCTTATATTTTATTTGTGTATTTCTACAACAGTGGAGGCCTGGGAGGAGGGCGAATTGTTCACGATCATGATCATTATAACATATATTTGATTTCTTAACGGTGGGAGACTCTCTAGGTCATCAGGTTAGCCTGCGCCCAGGCAAAAGATGAGATCGCTCAGCAGTATTTACGGCGGAGTTCACTGCGCTCGATCATGAGGATGTAATTGTTCTTGTTCTAGCAATTATTGGAATTGAATTTCCGGAAGCCGCTGCACACTCTTAACGCTGCAAGTCCAATGCAGATTTCAACACCATCATGATGGATGTAAACACGACTGATGGCTGATTGAGCGATGGATTGGCCTGATGTCGCAAGGCGGAAAGTTACTTGAAGTCGAGACTAAGTTAGGAGCCATTGGCCGAGGAATCTGGATCGTATAGAACCTTTGCCGGACTCCGTCGTTCAACACCCTGGCAACGCAGTAAAAAAAGAATGCAATAAAGTGGCAATAGGGGACCCACGTTCTCCTTCCAGGCGAACGTAGCCTGGAACTCTGTCAGACCAAACAGCAGGACAATGTCGCAGTCGAGGCGGTAGATTTTCCCTCCCCCAGAGTGCCTCGTTCGAGGTGACAGAGGGAGGTGAGAAAGATCAACTTCAATCGTACAGAGCTTTGTATAATTGTCTATACTTCCCGTTAACTTGAAGAAATATATTATAGTTTCAAAAGCATAGACATACGTGTATCCACGTCTTTCCACCTCGGCACGGCGACAGTACCTCGATAACACCACACAGAACTAGTAATGCTTTTGAACTCATTCTTCGATTTGTATTGACAGATAAAGGTGCTTCTGAACTCCTTAGTCTCCGAAACTTGCATGTTCTGCGCAGACACATTATTTAACAACGAGCAATGACGAAAGAAAATAAAAAAACCTTTGGCAGGATAACATCGAAGGAATCCCTGATACGCCTGATTCCGGAAACATCAGTATATGTATCGCGGAGCCTCTGTTGGTGATCCGGGGTAGCGGGATCGAAGCAAATCGAGCAGAAGCTTCCATAAGTGAACTTTGAGACTCGACTATGTACAAAGTGGTCATGGTAGAATGGCAGGGCACCGTCAGACACGGCCTTGTTCCTAAATGACAAGTTAAGACAAAATGGACGCCAAGGGATGTAGCGACAGACACATGGTTCTGGGGCCGAGTGACATGAATGTTATATGATAGAAGCTTCTCGTGGACTTGGTCGAATAACCAGTCGCTAGTAGCGAACCCACCGACGAGAATGATATGCTAGAAATGCAAGTGGAAAAGTTCAAAACACAGGGTAGCAAAGGAAACTTGAACAAAAGCTACACACAGATATAGGTCTGTGAGCCGCCTTGCGTTGGTCTAACACAGCGTTGACGATGCACTCAACAGAAGGCTCAAAAAACTTGGCCACATTGGAGCCCAGGAGTTTGAGTTGGCCGAATCGGATATTACAGCGTTGGTCGTGATCCTTTGCTCCGCCAAATTTGATATATCATCAGCAAAACTCCATCCGTCTGGCACGTCTGGCGCCAGACGCGCCAGACGCAATCAGACTTCCATATTCGGTATGGTGACATATCGACGCTCGCGATGCCATAAAACTTTCACGCCCCAGAATTTGATTCTGGCTTCAGAAATTTTTCTAACAACATCATTGGTTACTGACACAGTTCACCAGAAATCTGTCAGTTCTATTAATCCGTCATTGTAAATCCATCATTTCAGAAATGTGGTCAAACGATTGCATTGTAGTACAATAGGTTATGTAGATACAACAGCTACTATACTACGGCGCCATGACATTTGTATGTGGCAGCGTCAGGTTCTAATTCGATGAGGAATCAAATTGGATAACATACGATGTAGAAGTTGGTATACTGCCTCCTCCGAGGTGTCGATCTCACGAACAGGGCCGCAAGAGGGAGTCGCTGAACTAGAGTCGGCCTTGGAGATCTCGCTGGGGGTCATTCCACCTTGCTCTGGGTGCAGCAATGGCCAATTACCTCATGGAGCGCCGAGCGGGGAGGGCTGTTGCTACCGCAAGTGCTCATTTCCGGTTCTGGTCACTGGTCCTGGTCACCGTCAACATGATGATCAATGCGTCATGGTCACCGGGTACGCACCATTTTTTCTTTCCCCTCGGTTTCTTCTTATCCCATCTCCTAGAGGTATTTCCATGGTCGAAGGCCTTAACCGAGAAACTGGAAGGGCAACTGAGGCGGTGGTGAAAGCATATGCTACTGAGCTCCAGACCGGCGCCTGATAAAGTCGACTAAAAGAGGGGCAAAGAGACGTACTGTGTGAGCAGAGATACGACATGGAGCTCGGTGGGGTTGCAATTCGGACACTGTGGGCTCCTAGCCTGATATAGTACACTGAGGGTAGGGAGTGAGAAAATGAAGACCCAGCGACAACTTACAAGTTGGGGATCCTGTCGCTGTCGTGAGTGGTGCTGCGCGTGCCGCCGTTGTGTCATGGTCGCCATTGTCGTCATAGTGGTGATGGTGGCGGCAGTCGCCATACCGTCGCAGGTATGATACACTAAGTTATTGTGTTAGAGTTACTATGTGGGCGAATACGATATAAAGGGCTAGGAGATGTACCTGGTCCTAGATCACTTTATAACTAGTTGTAGGATCTCATGGTTGGCGCTGCTTCGTCATGTATTGTGGTAGTGAGATGTGGAAGCAGGAAAGGTGATGATGGTGAGACGGTAAAGAGCCGGGGAAAATGTTGAACGTTCGAACATCAATCAACAACATCACGTGTATCAGAGTTTGAATGAACTTGGCAATGATTTCGAATCTCATTTAAATTAAGTATCTCTTGCACGGTTCCCAACGTTCTCCACAACCACCACCCACTATGCTGGGGCAGTATTTTGATTCATCGTCCCACCCGAAAGAGCTTGAACAGCCCCTGGTTCTTTTTTCCACAACTGCCATCCTGCCCACGTAAACCCACCGCCGACCAGACCGTGTTATACATGTCGCTCAACATGCTCCGTTGGGTCAATGGTTCTAATTCTAGTTGCACAGCTCTTCGCCTAATGTTGACTCCCTCTATACAAAGTGGAAATATAGCTGGTGCTCGCCCAATGACCAAACAGGGATGTGGGTATGGAACGCAATTGCCACGGAAAGAGGCCAAGGACCCTTGTAGCTGCATATATGGCTTTGTTTTGTTACAAGTATACGCTAACGAAGTTGCTTTTTAAATGTATCTGTTTTGGTAGTTTAAACTGGAGAGCACCAACGAAACTGACCATCTGATAGAATATAAAATTCTGAACCATTATGACATTATTGTGGCAATATAAAAATTCTGAGGAAAAATGAGAGGATGGAGATTTCTGACAGCCAAACCTGCCAGACATGCCAGACGTGCCAGACGCGCCAGACCATGCCAGACGAATGGACTTTTCCTGATGATTGATGTTCAGCGGAATTTCGAAACCTGAGTTTGGTGGACTTGTCGAAGCATTCGACGATGTTGTCTAGGTCTGTCAAAAAAGTAGATTCCTGGAGATAATCTACACAGCATTGAGCATTATGAATATTTGGAAGAATGCAGGACACACTCCCTAAGAATGATCGGGCATGCACCGTGACGAAGACCGATCCATGAAAAAGGCCTGTCGGTAAAGGATGAGATTTGGAAAATCAAGGTTGAGAGAACAGATAATTACACTGAGGAGCTGCCACTTCCTCAAATGTATTCTTCGCTCCCCTAACATTTTTGCTATACGAACTAATGTCAATGGTACCACCTCCAGCGTCAACAATCACCACTCCCTCTCCATCGCCCATCACACCCTTTGGGAGACCATTATACACTGCATAATGAAGGCTGGCCTCTCCTTCCGTCACGAATGAAACACGAGCATGACCGCTGTGGTATCGGGGATAAGCTTTGCCAGGACTGAAGCCTTTCGCATCTCAGCCTGTTGTGCACCTTCCCATCCATTTGGGTGTGACAAAACGAAATGGATTTCGTCCTTGACGGATACCCAGAGGTCTGCACCGTTCGCATGGGTCTCCTGGATGAAACTCGAGGCACATTTCAATAGGTAGGCCAGGAAGTCAGCAAAGACCTCGACAACAGTTTTGTTGAGAGGTAGTGGAGGGATCTGGTCCGTCAACTGTCTTCCACCCACTCGAGATCGGAGGTGTAGTTTGAACCTGGTTTGGTGATAAAACAGACAGCCAAGTAAAACATCAAGACATACCATTCAGCCTTGACCCAATGCTCGTCTTCAGCAATCTCGTAGATACCCTCTTTCACGGCTTCTGCGCCTACAGCCTTGACGTTCCCAGCGCGATCGTAGTAGATGATCGTGGGGATCTTCGAAGCCCCACTGACGTATTCATTGGCCGGAAACCTACCAAACGGTCGGATTGAATAAGTTGATCAAAGTTTTGAGGGTTATTTTGACTGACTTTGTTACTCCTTTGATTTCTGGTACTACTCCAGGATCGAGCATGCTGTTATCAAGGATCGATCAGTGAGCACCGCCCATCATCCTTCGTCTGCAAGTTCGCGTACCTGTAAGAAATACCACTGTATGTAGTTCCTACGTCAAATGCCAGTACCAGTTTTCGATTTCGACCATGAAATGCTGAACGGGAGGTTGTCATTGGACAGATAAGGGTAAGGAAGAGCCGACTTTCCCCCCACAGCCTCGTTGGCGCTTATTAGTTACGTTTTCCCATGCGCTTGTCTGGCTGAACCTCATAGTTTTTGCATTCGCCTTCTGCGCGCCTTTCATCCATATTTCGTGAGCGCTACCAGGTACAGCTTCTCATTCCCTCTCCCCTGTCACCATCATGCTGAAATATAAAGGAAGAGCAACAGGGTCGGGGTTGGACGATGAAGCCCAGTGAGAACCCCACCGCGTTGAGAGGTTTCTTCCAAATTAAGCGTGATCATTATGGCTCTGTCATCATGCCGAACCCGTTCTGATCATCAGCACGGGTTGTGACACAGGCTCCAGGAAAGCTCGGCCCTCACCAAAACGTATGCTTTTGCTGCATCAGAAGCTGGCCGTTACTTCAGAAGACGTCAACTGACTTCACGAACAAATGTCAGCATCCATTTTCTAGATCGGGCTCCTCAAGACAAAGTTCTTTGAAATTCAACCGAAACCGTGCATGGCGACAATCGCGAGACCTTGTTCGGGTCGTTGATGCCGCCGTTCCTCATTCGCTTCTAAATTGAGTAAATCGAAATCTTCCTGCTTTTCAACTTATATCGCCACAACCTCAACATGGGACAATATCAGGATCTCGGAAAACGGATCCGATTCTTTGTCCCAGTTTTAGGCAGTGCATCGCCCTTCCTCGCTATCAATTAGGTTCTCGGCTCACATATCCACAACAGATGAACATCATTGACAGCCCCGCATTACTGCCGTCCTACTCTATTGCCTACCCAACATCAATCAAGGGGAGTTCCGAAGATTGTCTCATCGTCAAGTCCAGGTGGAAGAGCAGCAGGGTTACGAACGAATCGACCAACAGTCTGAGAACCCGGTGAGTGCCGCTCCTCTTTGGACGTTACAATGGGAAGTGAAAATATTCAGCCTTGTCCAGTACCCATTGTCCCCTCGTTGGCACAATGCTGGTCACGGGAACACGCAAACCACTGCATTTCATGCCTCTTGGTTCCCTGCCAAACCGTCGCTTTAATTTCCAGCAGCAGCGCCAAGGACGTACTGTCATTACCATCAGCATAGGAGTTGCCTACACGATACTACCAAGAACGTGAATGGCGGGAATATATAAACCAGTTTGCGACCTCGACAGGAGGTGAAGAATGCCCACCAAATTACACATTGCAAATTGTAGTCACTCGACCAAGATCTCGTTTCACTTGGTACTGAGATTCGCCACCCACCGCCACCGAACTATCGTTCTATTGCGTCGTAGGAATGCTGAGGGTGAGATCGGCGGAACCGTGCAAACCAACTTGCAGACTCGACTTTGGGCGAGGTTATCCCCCCAAACTATGCAGCCCGCAGAGCAGCAACGTGACCGCCGAGCAGTTCGTAGCCAAACTCATCTCATCGTCGGTCTACTGGCCGGAATCGACAACGAGAATCAGAGTCCGTATGTCCAGGAATCAACAACCTCACACAATTTTCGTATTCTGGTGTTACTTTCCCCTACCAACAGGTCATCGATCATCACTGGCGGAAAGAGACTGTTAATATGAATCACCAACCTGAAGCAAGTAGTATAGGTTCCGTTATTCATTTACTTTCGATACTGACGATTGTTATGAACAGAATGTGTTCATGTACCGATCGCAAGAAGACCATGTATATTTGGGGCGTTAAATGCTAGGACCATTTTTAGACGAGGACCACGGAACGCTGAACAGAAGGGCGACTTTGCTAGGAATATGCGTGTAAGCTAAGAATATGTGGATACATTGCCCCGATCCCCAATGTGATATTATCAGTGAGCTTTTAACCCCGTTTTGCTTACAGGAAACTACTTTTATTATTATGTCGTAAATATACGAGTTGAGTGTCCAAAATTTACCGACGGGAATGCAGCGGAGATCGACTCAGTAAGTGCAGGGGCTGTTGTATTCATCTACACACTCAGAGAGATCCAATGAAGGTTTTGAACCCATGTGTTTGAATATAACAGCTGAGATTCAGTTGAGCGTCGTCCATGGGATCCGGATCGTAAATGATCTCTGCTGCACTCCGTCGTTCAACACCCTGGAAACACTGTAAATAAAAAGGATGCAATCAAACCAAGAGCGGACCCATGTTCTCCTTCCAGGCGGCCACAGCCTCCAACTCAGTCAGATTGAACAGCAGGATAATGTCGTAGTCGAGGCGGCGATAGTAAGTCCCTTCCCAAAGGCCGATTTCGACGGGACACTGGCAGTTGAGAAAGGTCAACTTCAAGTGTGCAAAGCTCTGTATAATTTTCTATACTGCGCTTTAAGTAATGCTTCCTAGCTTTTGAGGTTAAGTAAAGATTAACGTGTATCGACCTCAGCACCCCGGTACCACGACATGGAGACGGAAGCACTTTTGAACCCGTCCTTCGACGCACGTTAATACCAGTAGGAAAGTCTGAACTCCTTGGTCTCCGAAACCTGCGTTTTCTGCGAGAACAAATTGATCAACAACGAGCGATCATGCAGGAAAATAAAACCTTCAGCAGGATGACATCGAAGAAATTCTGATGCGCTGTTCCCCAGATAAAGAAGTAAATGTCCTGTGGAGTCTCGTCTCTACTGGTGGACCGGGTCATCGGGATCAAAGGCCGTGTCACAGAAACCTCCGTAAGTAAATTTAGAGAGGGGTGCCGGTGCCCTTGACAGCTTGTATGTTCGGAATGTGCCTGCATATCACTATGCTTTTCGGCCAATACCACCAGTGCCAATACCATGCTATATACTGAGGATAGCGCCAAGTATATGTTGGAACCGAGTCAAAGGGGTGAAGGGCCTTTATAGGCAGAGGAGAAGTCGTCGTCTCCTCCCTTGATCCCCCCACTCGCCAACGTCTCTTAGCCCTAATCCTCGAACGTAGTCGCCCTCATTGTCGTATGGCCCAATCCCCATTGATACTGCAGTCTCCACATCGGGTGACCATCGGATGGGTTTCGGAACTCTGGGCAGGAGCATACGGGATCGTCGAGCGAGGTGGTGTGTTCGGTGTTTGCACATATACACCGCATGTGGAAGGGGGTTATGAAGCCTTGGCCGGTTCAGTGGCGTGGTTGTACAGGTCCTGGTTCAGTTAGATAGACCGACAGTGAAAAGGAAGAAGGGGATTACCCCCATTGGAGAACCTACTTCCTCGTCCCTCATCCCACATTGTCAAAGCATTTGAATCGAATCTAGTCAATAACTATTAACAATGAATGGTGCATATATTCAAAACAAAAAGACCGACCCGTTACCTGAGACTCATGAGATCACAGTCGCCATTTCCCATGTGTTCTAAGGGTTAAACGACAATACACAACCTATAACTAAGAAAGCGAAAATAATAAAAGTCAACACGAGGACGACCTCATCTAGAGAAAAAAAGAACTGTTTCACTCGCCTCACAAAGAATCGACGGGTATACATCCTCTTCTGACATTTGACACACTCATGCATCCTCACCGCATCTCCTCACTCAGAAGCACCTGCCACCGTCAGCAGCGCCAAATCCTGTGTGTACAAAAGCTAGTAAGTCAACACGCTGAACTACGAGTTCACAAGCGAGATAACCTCGGTGACCCCACCCGTGGCGACTTTGTTCAGGTATTTCTCGAGCAACGCTTCGTAGGTTACGAGCTTGTGGTGGACAGCATGACACGGCGGGGTAGATGTTAAGAAAAAGCAACGGGATGATGTAGGCAATGTAGGGTTCGTTAAGTTATCCCAGTTTGTGTTTGATTCCCTTGCGCTAATGAACATCCCCAAGATGTGTCGCAGCTGTTGGGGGTGTGAGGATCGACTATGGCGACGAAGGAAAGGACTGACCTGGTGAATAGGCCCTCGCCATCGGAGCTCCTTTTGCTGAACGCCCCAATCCTGAACAATGCGGTAAATCCAGCTTCGAGATGGTACGACCACATCCCCGAACATGCGGTGGGATGGTCAGACCCTGAGCGTGTATCTGATAGGCAGCTAAGAGAGAGCTTGAGCGCAAGTGGGGAATACCTCCCGCGCGAACTTGTGCAGATGGTGGCAGCAGTGCATGGTGTTAGTGGTGGAGAATATGCAACAAGGGGAAGAGCCTGATGAGAGAGTGAGCATGGAATAATCAGCAAATAGGACTAAAACATACCTCATTATATATCGCACATGGGTGCAGGGAACTGCAGGGGGTTTGGAAGAAGGACGAAGGCTGCTTACTAATACACTGAAGACTATGACTAAGCCTCTCTTGAAGACTCGATTGCGCTCTCGAAACTTGGACACAAGGGTGCACCGGGATCTGAATGCCGGACGTCAACCCGGTTAGTTAGTCCAGCCTCTGGCCACGGAAAAAAAAAATGGAACCCCCTAATTTTACCCAAAATTAGGTATCTGGAGCTCAATTACAACACTTTATAATGTACTAGAAAGAATATAAGTCCATGAATGATCACTAAATGGCTAAATATTGTCTGAACAGGGGCAATTTTTTCGAAAATGACCATATTTGGGGTTAGGGTAAATGAACATTGAACTATGATGTTGTCTGAGCAAGT
>Ga0307517_10013657_pt1 | contig 11008 bp, 12 predicted proteins | sample 23_EM_MG_FD_194515 | JGI IMG/M metagenome (GOLD analysis project Ga0307517, IMG submission 194515) | Populus trichocarpa ectomycorrhiza microbial communities from riparian zone in the Pacific Northwest, United States - 23_EM | ecosystem: Host-associated > Plants > Roots > Unclassified | place... | reverse complement strand
TACTGCAGGTTCGGTGTCAACGCTTGGAAGCCCACGTAAAAAAAAAATAGTGACGAACGTTGTCCTGAAATTCTTGTGGTAATCGGCCTCTTGTTGGCCAGCATCTACCTCATTCACCTCATTCTTGGGCTTCTTTGTTCGAAGGACCTGAAGCGCATCTTCATAGAGTTCATTTACATCCGTCCCATCAACTATGCCTGAACTTCCAGAAAAGGCGGTGCTAGGGGACTGGATGTTGTCGCCGTCGCTTCTCCAGGGTGTATTGTGGATGTTGGCAAACTGTAGGAAGGTCAAAAAAATATTGCAAAGATAAGAAGAACATACAGCGTAAACATGAAGGACATTAGTGTACGATGGCACCAAGAGCAAGTATTGTAAAGATGAAGTTATCATATGCCACGGTTCAAACTGTTGTCGTCAGCATCATGCAATGGACCACAAAGCAGGTCACTCACGAAGAATAAACTAGGAAAGAGGTACAACCCATAAGTTGTTATTAAACTCAGCACATAATTTCTAAAAATTGCGTTCGTCAAAAAATCTTCGAATCCTAATATCCCATCATGCTCCTTGACCAACTGACCGATACCTCTGATCGTTACCAACAAAGCTGCAACAGTTGTATAAACGGTGATAATCGCAAAACCGATCATAGCAAAACCATATCCCCATTCTGAGGCTTTGTGACGACCATCGAGGGCGAGGAAAAAACACATAATTATGAGACCGAGATAGAACCAATTGCAAAGCATATTCAGCTTGGCGAGATGGATGCCTTGGCGAAATGTGGAATCTGCCAGAGAGGTGGTAAGAATGGAAAATGAAATATAGTAGTTTCCCTGTAGACCTTGTTAGACAATAATAAGGGAGACAAAAATGGAACGTACCAGTGTGAACCATGAAACAAGGAGGCCACAGAACTGGTAAAGTATCTTCATATGAATCCAAAACTTCCTCGGTAATGAATGGCCGCTCCGATAAATATAATAAAAATGGAACGTTGAGTGTACAACTGCAAAGAATTCATTAAGCCATCTCCGTTGACTGATCAACTCTGGAATGTTATAAGGTACATCCTGGATCGCGTAAGCCGACTTGACGTAGTGTAGAGTCCATGAACAACCGCGCTTTGAGAAAACCTCCCAAGCCAGTATATGATCCTCTGCAAGATACACGTCGGCACTAAATGTGTCTCCTGAGACGTGCTTCTTCTCGCCGAGGAAATATTTGTAAAGGGGACCATCTTTGCCTGACTTCTCGTCCTGGATTGCGATGTAGCGATACGCGGAGAAAGCACCTGGAAGGACGGTGATATAACCGAAGACGCTCTCAAGAGGTTTGTCGAGAATATTTGACATCTTGTATTCAAAGTTCTGAGCGGCAACGAGCGGGTTGAGGAGATTGACTCCATATTTGCCCTTGAAGGCAACGATCTCACCGCATGCCCCGCCAACATGGGAGTTGGTGTCAAATACCTTCCAAAGATGGTATATCGACATGGGCCCTGGAATGGTACCAACATCAAGGAGGACACAGATATTGGGTTGGAGGATGGGTCCGAAAGCGTTGAAGAACCAGCGGTGAGAGTTGATCTTCTTTTGATATTTCTCTTTGAGACAGAAGATGACCTGAACGGGTACGACCTCCTTTTCAAAGGTTTTGATTGTGAGTGTTGGGGTGACGGAGATTTGGGTAGTGTACTCGTAGATGTGAGCCGTTACGTCGCGCTCGCCGATCTTCGTCTGTGCAACACCTTCCTGGTAGCACCCCATGGCGGCGAGGACACTTAGTGTCCTCAAGTTCACCTTGGATCGACCGTCGCTGACAATGCAAATAACCACCCTCTTCCAGCCTTCCTTACCCCAGGTCTTACTCCTGTCCCGCTTACATAAATGTGCGATATTTTTGATGACACCATGCATTGATAGCATGAAGAGTTCTTCGTCCTCGTTGGACATAGTCATCACGATGAAGAGTTCGGTACGGCGAGGAGGGTCGTAATGGACCTGTCGCAGGGTGAAGCCGTCGTCCTTGAAATCGTCGGGATCACAGGTAGCGGCTGAGTAACGCATATGTGTGAATTCGCGCTCAGTACGGTTTCCGCAGAACTCGAGCAGTTTCTTGGGAACGGGGTTATCGAGGACGAAATTCCCATGGAAGAGTCTAGACGACAATGTCGGTAAAATAAGGAACAAAAGCGGGAGGGGTGTGTGACTGACTCGACTTTTTTAAGAGTCTTGTACCGCCTGGGGACTCTCTGAGGGATAGGGTAGAGTCTACACGGATAAGTGACAATGGGAGGATTGATTTGGTCATGGTCATAGGGATTGAAGAAATCATGATAGCCGTCGTTGTAGTGGGGTTGATAATGTGACATTATTGGGAGGAGAAGAAGTATTTGCGCAGCAGTAGCACAAGCACTGCCCGTATAAGGCCTGGGCCGTGACACGGCCGCCGCAAAACCGAAAACAGAAGAATGTGCAAGGAAATATTCTGGTCAGTCAGTGGTAGTACTTTGGTTGTCGTCGTCGTGAGTACCAGGGTGCGTTTGGAATGGGTCTCATACATGAGAAAGTCCAGCTTCTTTGGATTCTCTCTGGTATCACGGTTGGCCTGGACACTTACCTTCATATTTATCCTACGAGGCAGTTGACTTGAAAATTGAATAAGTTGTATGTTACTTCAATGTCTTCAAAAACTCTTGTATAGAAAAGCTTGGCATGAGTTGATCTTGGTCAGGGGTAAATCATTAGATAAGCTGATCGATCACTTGATGCACTCGATTTGTTCTTCTGCGGAGAGAGTTTTTTTTTTCTTTCTTTTCTGCGAAACTTGGCTTTCGCCCACTTTGATCGGTTTATGGCAGTCCACGTTCCTTGTGCTGGCCTTTTAGGGATCCCGTGTCCGGCTCAAGAATGTAACGAAGAGGTGACATTTCCGTTGCCAGATACGAAGTCCGAGATGCGCGAAGGCATTTCATATATAAAGGCGCCCTGAATGTGACACGAGTTTTCCGGACGTTCAACACACCATGGCCAGGCTTCCTCCCGGCGTCCACAGCTTCTGCTCCGTTCTGCTCCTCATATCATCCCTAACAAATCTCGTCTTCGCACAACTATCTCAGGAAGCATGTGCGGGTCGTATAGGTGGCGACTACTCCAGCTTGTATCTGCGCATCCAGAATAACCCAGTGAACGACACGAGGAAGTGGTGTCCGTGGTGGGCGAATGCTTGTGGCTACGTTCAAAGGAATTGCAGACCCGCTGTTACCTGTGTTTTCACCAGCTACGATCCGAAGATCACCGTACGATATGACCCAAGTTCGACTGTGAGCGTATCCTTCTTTCAAGATTGCTCCTCATGCAACGTCCGAGGTTCGTCTGCGTTTTTTGGATGTCGCGGTCTCTCATTTTCGAATCATAGCCTCTCTTATTCCTCCCTCTGCTGTTAGGGTCCCGACTCAGGGCCCGCGCCCTAGTGATATGCTCGCCCCAAACGAGGCTCCTAAAGATATGAATACTCAGAGGTCCTGGATTTCCCGTTTGTCAAGCAGCGCTACCGTTGCGTTCATACTGGGGAGTATCATTGGGACCTTAATTGCGGCGAGGACAACCAAAGGATCTTCTGCTGCTAAAAATGCGGCCTACGCCGCAGGTGCTGGCGTTGCTGCGATACCCATAGTCACAGCGAACGTTGCTGCCAGTGTCAAGGATGCTATCCTGAATAGCGAGCCCTTCATCGATGCAGTCACGCTTCTCATGCAGTTCCAATACATATCATTAACCGGCTTCCTCTCAGTCGCTTATCCTGCAGTTTATCGATTTTTCAGTTTCAACTTTGGGTGGGCGAACATGATTATTCCATCAGCGCAGTTGAAAGCCGCCGCACAGCGCTTGGCCTCTCGTACCCAGTGCCTGCGTAACATTGGCTCGCTCAGGGACAACAATGGTGTCTTGAACATGAGTGGAATGGACGGCATAGAAGTTCGGTATGGTGTCGATCGTGCAACTCTGGGAGGAGTCGTCTACATCAGCGGCATCATTCTCCTCGCTGTCGCTGTGGTCTTCTTCATCCTCGCCGCAGGGACCCTCCGTATACTGAACGTATTTGTGAAGTCTAAAAAATTGGAAGATCAAATCGAAGCATGGCCAGCACAAGCCTGTAACATTGGCCTCCGCGTGGTGTGTCACCCGTATGAACCTTTTTGAATGATTTACTAAAGTATTTCTTCACAAGGCTAACTGGTTCCTCGCCGCGATCGCAACATTTGCCTTCTATCAATTCGTCGCGCCGTGCTCTAGCCGGGATCTAATTGCGTTTGCTGCCATCGAATTTATCCTTATCATGGTCATCATCATCGTTGTCACGATCCTCATCGTCAAAACCGCCAAACGCGAAGGTGCTGATGCTCTATACCCACTTTCTGATGACAAGGAATCAAAGTATTCTCGGAAGTGGGGCACCTTGTATTCAAACTTGAAACCATCACTTTACTGGTTTTTCATTCTCGACTACATTTTCGTATTGACGCGAAGCATAATCATAGGGGCCGGACAGGTAATCCTCCGTTTATCCTAGTCTTTTCAAAAAATTGACATTTGACAGGGCTCAGGAGTTGCCCAAGCTGGTGTTTTAATCACTTTGGAATTGATCATCTTACTCGGTAAGAGAAATACAAATTCCGGACCATTGGTCAATGCAGATGACATACTAATCTCTTAACAGCGTTGGCGGTCAAACGACCTTACAAGACCTTTGCCGGAAACGCTTTCCATATCTTTTCAGGCGTAAGACGCCTCTTCTCCTCCGCCGCTATTCTCGTTTTTTGGCAAGGGTTTAATGTTCTGGTATGGCCTCCATTGTCAAATTTTTACTTGGTATTCACTTTTCGAAAAGCTCGAAACAAAACGGGTTCTCGGAATGATTATCATGATTGTCGAATCCGCCTATTCGGTTGCCCTTTTTGTATTTTTGATCTTTAATTTCGGTGAGCATTCCTGGCGATGTATAGGGAGGCGGGGTTGCTTATATCTTTTCTAGTTGCAGCAATTGCGAAATGGTTTACCCAACGAAAGGAACGAAAACAAGCTGTCCGTCCGGGTGAAATGTGCGTGTCTGGTGATATTGCTTGTAGTATTTCAGAAAAGCTAAAACTCTTGTTCGCTTTCAGGCATCATACCGAATCGGAAATCAGTAATAAAAGTCCAGAAGAGAAAATAGGCCACCCTCCATCCCAATCCCTTTTATAGGATTGATTTTTGATCAGTTCATTTTTTTCGAGTTAGTTCGGGCAGGGACGTCAGTATACCTATCTATATCCTGTTATAATTTTGAGATCGACTACATCTAACTAAGAAGCCAAGTGGGCTTTCAAGTGAGATTAATACTTGGGAAAGATTCCAAGCTGTTGTCGGATTTTACTTGATGATGCACAGATCATTATATTTGTCTTAACTTGCAAGAGTCCGAATGTTTTTCACTTGAACTTCATCAATGAGACAATGACGTGAGCCGATCGCTGGCATTTCCCAAACGATATACGGATCTATGATTGGGGGGGTAAAAAAATGTCTGAAGCTCATCATTGTTCAAGTTGTGACACCGCGAGACCAAGGTTTTATCGGTCATCATCATAATGTGGAACAACTAGGAAAGTTTTGTTGGCCCCCAGGCTGTGTTCATTGCTCTGCTTATCCCGACTCCTACACCATGTGGAGGTTATTGTCGAGTATCTTGAATTGTGTGTAGTCATTTTTAAATACAACGTGATACAAGTGCGGGAAGTCTGAGTGAAATATTAACACACAAGTCATCAGCGAAACTATAGAAAAAGCTCACCATGAGTGACAGCTGGTTGGGTTCTTCGGAAATGCAGTATCAAATAGTCCAGCATGTTCGTTGGGAGCCACACTCCATAAGCGCCAGTCTCCTTGAAGCGGGAACCATGCTCATACAACTCTGTCCCATCTCTCACCAACTCTATCCCCCACTTCTTCACGTCGATGAAGAAATCAATGCGACCCTTTCGAGCACCTTGTTCGGTTCTGTATTCTGGGGATCCAAATGCCCCGCCGAACAGCTCAAAAAGAACTCTTTTTGATACTGCACCTCTGGTGGTTTGTTGTTCTCTCTGCCTTTCAATCGACGTGGCGGGCTCAAAAGCTGAGAAGGGTTAAATCGGCAAATGACCGTGATGGCGAGGTCGAGAATCGTGACATGCGGGATTACCAAGTCGGAAGGCATCAGTCTCCAAGAGAGGTACGCCTCGTGAAGGGGAGACGGAAGGACATAGTAAACCTGCTCCTCAAAGGCATTGGACTGAATAAAGCCTTTTTTATGGCACCACTCCACTGCTAGATTGTATTGGGAACCACCATGGTCGATAGATCCGTTGATCAACAGATCCCGGAAAACGTCTGCAACACCAATCTTACAAAGCTCCTCACTTGTAGGTAGTCCCCGTCCGAATGCAGAATGATATTCGATGTTCTTCCAAAACTTCGATTTATCCATCGCTTTGAAGTCTGCCAAAGTTAATTACATGTTTTTTGGCGGCACTAAATCTACAGCATTAACCAGACAATGAGGCGGAATTACATGAACTCACTAGCGTTGATAAAGCTTCCAACACACTCATGACAGCACCAACATGGCCATCTGTCGAATCAAAAATAAAATTCTGGAGATCAGGACCCAATAAGACCAGCCCCTCTGAACGTTTCACGACATCGTCAAACTCTTCTTGATTAAGCAGTAGACCAACAGGGTCATGGTTGAGAGCAGTGTGGTACCGCAAGGAAATGCGTGCACTTGGCCGTACAACACCCAGGGTTCCATGATCGTAGTCGACCATTCGTTTACTTGCGCTTCCGTAACTACAGAACAAAATGATCTTGTAACCATTGAGCTGTTGTTGGTGATCCTTGAAAAAAATTTCCCAAAGTTCTGTGTCCCAATACGTATCTTGGCCATTATCAAACAGAATATAGGTGTTCTCATCCGAGTCGTCTTCTCCCTGAACAGCAATACCAGGTAACCGAGCAGACAGCCGGGAGTTATAGGTTGTGGGAGGCACATCTTTGAGCCATGACCATACAACGCAAACCATGGCTGAAGGATCCACTTTGAGGATATGTTTTCGCAACAACTTTAGAAGAATTGATTTGCCGCTTCCCGGTGTACCTCGAACCTGGAGAAAAATATGTATGAATTATCTAGGACAGAGACAAGATATGATACCTGGACCAGTCTTTCAGGGCTGAGGATCGAGTAGATGATCTCGACAGTAGTCTGTCGACGGGCCCATGTTCCTGCAACCTTTGTAAAATTTAAAGTACGTACAAGAATTAATACTTACTGTCGAGGCTAAGCGTGGAGCCCGAGATCGAAGCAGTTACTGGAGGCAAGAGCCATTACAAAGGAAAAGGAATTTCAAAGGAAACCTCGTCAGCAAGGTTCAGTCAACAGAGTTCGCTTGCAATCACTGGTAGCAGGGGCCAAGGGTGCTTCCACAAAAACGTGGAGTCTATCGTCAGCAGGTTGGGTCGGCCAGTAGTAGGAGACGCGCTGACAGGCCGAGTTGATAACCCTTCCCTCGTTTTCGGTGACTTTGAGTTCCCGAAGAGTATCATCGTCAGTGTGTTCATCGAAAGGTATATCGACCTAAGAAAGGGAACATGAATGTTGGTGCAAGAATCAAGACTCAAGGAAGTCACTCACTTTCTGGAGCACCAGATCTTTGGCATACGCGGAGCTTTTGCTTTTCGCATGAATGAGTTCCTTCAAGATAGCAATAGGCTTGTTTGCCGCTGCAGACACTGGGATGAGGGCGTCGCCTTCGATGAGACACAACAGGTCACGGGGGGAGTCGTCGCTAGGCGTGCCCTCGGACGTTGTCTTGGCCGCGATTAACATTCCACTGATCGACATCCATGTTCATCGTGCCTCTCGATGATGGTGGTCGAGAGACTTTTATAGATTATGTCATCCCGGCCCTTGATACCCGGGAGACCTTCACACTGTGGATTCTTCTTGACATAAAAGTTGATAGTGAGAGAGAGAGAGAGAGAAATTTGAGTTGAACGAGTCTTGTCTTGTCTTGGTTGGTTGTAAAATGTTGAGGATTGATGAAAAAATAAAAGCTTGAATAAAAGTTGATGTATGCGGCCCATTGAAGGCGGTGGATGGTCGAGTGAGAACGTGATGAGATGCTGTGAGTAGAGACGCATTTGCTGAGGGGAGATGACTAGTCTGAAGTAAGCGTCGAGGTCATTTTGTGAACAAGTTGCGAAACAACACACCGCTCCTGACACCTCTGTGTATTATAAATGCCTATTTACATCTCGTTAATCATGATTAAGTTAATGTAGAAGCAGCTACATTTCATAACAGAGAAACATACATGGCTATGATAAATAATTGTTGATGATATCTCAAAGCATGGGTGTGTGCTCATGCCTTCTCCTTACCAGCCAGCTCACGCTTGTGGTATCATCTCGGCTTCATTGTGACGGCTTTGAATTTTGTAAAGGTTCTGCAGGTTGTTGAAAGCCCCGAGCGTGAACGTGTGCCGAGGTCCCAATGCCTTCCCATAACCAGCCAGCGAACGGCTATACATCATCTCAGCTTCTTTGAAGCGGCCTTGATTGCGGTAGAGGGTACCCATGTTGGTGACAATGTCGAGCGTGGACGTGTGTTGGGGTCCCAATGCCTTCTCATAACCAAGCAGCGAACGGTTTAACATCATCTCCGCTTCTTTGAGGCGGCCGTGATTAGTGTAAAGGATAGCCAGGTTGTTGACGGTGTCGAGCGTGGATGGGTGATCAGGCCCCCATGCCATCTCTTTACCGGCCAGAGCACGGTTGTACATCATCTCCGCTTCATTGAGGCGGCCTTGACTGAAGTAGAGGTTCCCTAGGTTGCCGATGGTGCCGAGCGTGGATGTGTGGTGGGGTCCCAATGCCATCTCGTTACCTGCCAGAGCACGGTTATACATCATCTCCGCTTCTTTGAGGCGGCCTTGATTGCGGTAGAGGTTACCCAAGTTGCTGACAATGGTGAGCGTGGACGTGTGTTGGGGTCCCAATGCCTTCTCTTTACCTGCCAGAGCACGGTTAAACATCATCTCCGCTTCTTTGAGGCGACCTTGATCGCGGTAGAGGCTCCCTAGGTTGGCGACGGTGTCGAGCGTGGATGTGTGATCAGGCCCCAATGCCATCTCTTTACCAGCCAGAGCACGGTTATACATCATCACCGCTTCATTGAGGCGGCCTTGATGGTGGTAGAGGCTCCCGAGGTTGCCGACGGTGTCGAGCGAGGATGTGTGCTGGGGTCCCCATGCCTTCTCATAACCAGCCAGAGCACGGTTGTACATCATCTCGGCTTCTTTGAGGCGGCCGTGATTAGTGTAAAGGATACCCAGGTTGTTGGCTGTGTCGAGCGTGGATGTGTGATCAGGCCCCAATGCCTTCTCATAACCAACCAGCGAACGGTTGTACATCATCTCCGCTTCATTGAAGCGGCCTTGCATGCGGTAGAGGTTCCCTAGGTTGACGACGGTGTCGAGTGTGGATGTGTCATCAAGCCCACATGCCATCTCTTTACCTGCCAGAGCTCGGTTATAAACCATCTCCGCTTCTTTGAGGCGGCCTTGTATGCAGTAGAGGTTCCCTAAGTTGGTGGCGGTCTCAAGCGTGGATGTGTGCTGGGGTCCCAATGCCTTCTCATAACCAGCCAGCGAACGGTTGTACATCACCTCCGCTTCTTTGAGGCGGCCTTGATCAACATAGAGGATACCCAGGTTGTTGGCAGTGATGAGCGTGGATACATGTTCAGGCCCCAATGCCTTCTCATATCCAGCCAGCGCTCCCTTGTGCATCATCTCCGCATCCGTCAGGCGGCCTTGATCGCGGTAGAAGTTACCAAATGTTACTCGACTGTCTAAAATCTGATCATCCAAGTTGAGGCTCTCCACGCCCCGCAAGATGGTACCCAAGTGTGCCTGTGCCTCTTGCCGTGTTTCGTGGTCACAATGGCCAATAAACCTCAGGTAGGACTCCAAATGTGATATGGCAATCTTAAGAAAGGTCGGTTGCGAGCTTCTGCCCAGCCGCATACGGAGCCATTCGGACACCATCGAATGAAGTGATATCGTAATCTCACTTTCATCACAACGCAAAATTTGAATCAGCGATAGCTCCTGCATCTTCAAGATCGCATTTTCAAATTTAAAATGGTTCCAGTGACCATCTTCTTTGAAAATCGACATTGGAGAGCTTGTCGGAATGCTGTCTTGTGCATCCTCACTGAAAAGTCGTTCGCCGATATTGACAGGGTTGAAGAACGCAAAAAGAGTTAGAACCCTCTCTAACTCTGAACCTTCCTCACCAACCCCAAGCAGCGGTAGTGACATTTCCCACGTAGTCAACAGGCTAACAGGTGTTTCCTTCTCCTTGCCCGGTAACATACGCCGATATTGCCAGAGACGTGGAGTTTCCTGCATGACACTCTCCTTCCGTCTCTCGTATTCAGTCACGAAGGCCCTCAGCCCAAGTCGTCGCTTCGAAATGTATGCTCGCGCCTGATCGATCGCCAATGGAAGATTTCCTAGTAAGCTCAACATCTCCTCCGCCGCATCGACCTCTTCAGTATGTCCACCTGAAGAGTGAAGCAGAAGCCGGAGACCCTCCTCCTTCTCCATACGGTCAATTTCGATCGACCGACCCAACTCGCTTGAACCAGAGAGACGGCTGGTAATGAGAATAGAGCCACACGGGCTGGCTGGAAAGAAGCCAAGGATCCCAGGCAAGTCTTCAGGATTGTCAAGATTATCGAAAACTAGCAGCCAACGCTCGCTCCATCTTGAGAGAACGTCGTTAACCACAGCCACTGCTGCATCAGGATTGTCGATTACTCGATCAGGGAGCAGATGCTTCGCGGCTGTCTCCATCGAACTGTACAGGGTATTTTGAGAAGAAGCGTCCAGCCAGAAAATTGCTCGAAATTTTCC
>Ga0307517_10013656_pt1 | contig 11008 bp, 9 predicted proteins | sample 23_EM_MG_FD_194515 | JGI IMG/M metagenome (GOLD analysis project Ga0307517, IMG submission 194515) | Populus trichocarpa ectomycorrhiza microbial communities from riparian zone in the Pacific Northwest, United States - 23_EM | ecosystem: Host-associated > Plants > Roots > Unclassified | place... | reverse complement strand
TGCAACGTTTCGACAGTCGTTAAGAAAGATTGGCTTCTGCCGAAAGGGTATAGATGATGCGTGGAGGCTATCGACTAGGAGTTTTATGTACTATCTTGGTCTGCTTGTGAACATTACATAAAAATATCCTGTATGCCTTACAGAAATCTTTGAAATGAAAGTGAAATGCAGTATCCCAATCAATCTTCCATTTCCAAAAATTTCTGTGGAATTTCCTCAGGTAATGACCCTCAAAGATGAAGCCCAGTGAAAATTGCGTCTGTTTAAAGGCCAAAAATCTATTTAGATTTGTATCAAACTATTTTTGGAAACGATTAGATATGAAAAGTTGCCCTTTCCGTCCCAATTCTGTAAAAATATTTACATAATCTGATTGATTTCTATCTCCTAATATAGCATTTACCAAAAGATATTACCAAATCATAAGGGAAGCACCACTTTTCATATCTAATCTTTTCCAAAAATAGTATGATGCAAATCTAAATAGACTTTTGGCCGCTTTACTTGATTTAAACAGACGCAATTTTCACTGGGGATGAAGATCTGAGCGACTGGGCTTCTCAGAGCCTCACGGTGGTGAATCTCTTCAATGCAGTCCATTGCTGATGTATTTGTTGCATCTGGTACCACAAAACCTATTACAATAATATTCTCTTGGCTGGCACATCATTGACATATGAATTTCTGTTAACTTGGCATGCTTCACCGATACGTTTGAGGTTTTTAATCAGGTGAAAACCGCTTGGAATGAAGCCAACTTCAGGCAAACTCCACCATTTTTCAGGAATATTCCTTCATATTTTAATATTTTGAGCAGTGTTGAATAATAAATTTCATAGGCAAATTTTGTAAAAACATAAGAATTTGAACCTCGAAATTAGTTGTTGTTTTATGCCATGATGCTCGCGAGGAGAGCCATGCGAATCTATCAATTGGTATTCAATTCTGGTTTTGCGAAAATCGATTTCAAATATACGCACAAAAAGACCATAACGCATCTGTCGGAAATATACTGCCCTTCTCGAGTCAAAATCGACTTCTGGGTCAATTTCTACATGCCGGGAATCGTTTCAAATAAAACTTTTGAGACAGACACGCTCAAACTCACCATTAACTCTTGGGAGCGGGTGCATCACGATCATGTCTTCCTTTGCCCTGGAAAGTACGGCATGGTTAATCCTGTATGCATCCTTCACAAGCAACCACTCTGCTTCACTCTGGAATCGCTCTTTCTGGACCCTAGTCACATACAAAACATCCGTGTCCGCTAGAACCTCATCGAGACTTTCACAAATCGTGACGGGGATTCCTGCTTTTCTTGCCGCAGAGACGACGTTTGAAGGCATCGCAAGTAGAGACGGAGCGACGAAGTTCAGACGCACGGAGTACAAGCAGAGCAGCGAAACAAGACTGTGGACAGTCCTACCATTTTTGAGGTCCCCGAGCAATGTGATGGTGCGACCGTTGACAGTACCCAGTTCAGAACGGATGGTATAAACGTCCAATAATGCCTGGGTAGGATGTTCTCCAATGCCGTCTCCGGCATTGATGACAGGGATGGGAGAGCATTTCGCTGCTTCCTGCGCACTCCCTACCGCGGGGTGGCGGATCACGACTGCATCTCCATAACACGCGAGGGTACGAATCGTATCCTCCAGAGTTTCTCCTTTCTGGACTGAGGATGTTTCAGCTGCAATTTGTACCACCTGCCCTCCACATCGCTTCATAGCCGCGTCGAATGATGAGCTAGTTCGGGTCGAGGGCTCATAGAATATGGTGCATAGCACCTTGCCCTTTAGGATATCAACACCTCCATTCTTCTCCACTTGGAAGCGCATTTCATTGGCGATGGCAAAAAGATCGTATATGTCCTTTTGACTGAATTGTTTGACGGAAAGGATATGTCGTCGATGGAAAGCAGGATGAGGCTGGATGTGCAGCACATGAGAAGCAAGATCATACTGATCATGGGGTGTGCCTGGCTGAGCAACAAGGGACATGATTGGTGGTAATGTAGCGTGATCATCCTTGTTCGTTGTGGCAGGAACTGCATGGGCAATAACCGAGCCAGATATATCGCGTCCGTTTTGGATGGAAAACAACGAGCCATCAAGGAATGCAGTTTGACCATGAACAACGACTCGGTGTGTCTCCCCAGAAACTTGCAAGACAGGGGACCAGCAGGACGGATGCACATTATACTTCACACGACGCCCGATAACGACTTCAATACTGGTAACATGTTGATCACTGATGCTGAAAATCTTCATGGGATTATCGTACATGCGTCGCCGGACGTCGTCCAGTGTTAACTTTTGCTCCGATACCGCAGTCAGTAGGAGCGGGAGAGTTTCTTCAACCCCAGAACAGACTGACGCGGGTTTGCCTAAAGTTGACGCGAGGAGATATGGGTTTGCACCAACAGAGAAGGCATCAATGACATCCAATTGCTGCCAGAGAACTTTTTGAACTTCGGCCGTGGGCAGAACTTGAACGCCAGGGAACTGTTCTGCGGTAAAGAATAAGGAGTAGACTGAAACGTCGCAGGTAACCTTCAGATGTTTTGCCTTGCTCAACGAAATTAAAAGGAGGTCTTCTAAAGTCCGAACATCTGAAACGTGGACAGTCCGCCCGTGAAGGCTCGCCAGAAGCAGGATAGAGGCTAATGCAGATCCCTTCGCATCCGTCAGAATGACCTTCTCCGATGACCAGGCAGAGAAATGACTGGCAATGACAGAAAGAGGAGTGGATGTTGGCACAAACAGCGCCTTAACTTCGGCCTGTAGCTCGTCGTCCATGAGACCAACATTCGCGGCAGTGGCACAAATGGTAAAAGCGTAACTACAGTGACCATGCCCACTGACATTTGATCTTGCTTGCTCCAGACTTTGACGGTCAACGATACCGCCGTTCACACCAACAGGAGAGAAGATTACTGTATTAAATCCACCACTCAAGTTCGCTGCTGTGCTGGTAATCAAATCTTGACTTCCAGGAACGGAAAGGCCTGGGACGAAAGCACCAATATTGATAAGTCCAGGGAAGGTATGTGTCAAATGCGAGCTCTTAGCGTCAACATTGGAGACATCCAATGGCAACTTGCGAACGAGAGCTTCAGCGAGTAACTTCGCATTTTTCACGTTCGTGATAAGTGGCACCGCAAAATCCACGGCCATCCGGCGGGAATGGTACCCCTTGCTGGCATAGCTGGCGGGTCGACGGTAATGGTTGTTCGATGGGAGGTTGATGTACATGTCGATGAGGTTGTTTGCTAGATGCTGAGTCAAGGAATACTCCGATTTCTGCTGGTCTCGACTGTCATCTGCGAGAGTCTCGAGATACTACATTGAATGAATGAGGACTTGGCCCATAAATCAGATTGTAGGGACTCACATACCTTGCAGGAAACTCCATGCTCTGCCAGGAAATCTGCTGTACCGGTAGTTGCAAAGATGTTGTACCCCGCAGCGCTAAGTTTCTGTACCGAAGGTAGCAACTCCATTTTCTCCCTATAGCTTCCGATAGAGAAGAGGATGTTCTTCTTGGGAGGAACAATGCCGGTTGAAATCAAGGCCTTAAGGTAAGCTTCGTATTTGTCGTGGCCGAAGCAAGCAACTTCTCCAGTGGAAGCCATCTCCACACCCAAAACGGGATCGGCACCAGATAGGCGACTGAAGCTGAATTGCGGAACTTTGACCCCGACATAATCAGGAGACAGGCCAGGATCTGGGTATGGCTCCACTGGAATCTTCAGCATCACCTTCGTGGCTATCTCAATAGCATCTATGCCCGTCGTCTTCGACACGAAAGGAAATGACCTCGCCGCACGAAGGTTGCATTCGATCACCTTGATTTCGTTGTCTTTGGCGATGAACTGTATGTTGAAAGGACCTGTTACATTCAACGCCCTCCCAATTTTCATAGTGGCCTCTTCAATTCTCTTTACGGTTTGAGGGTCAAGGTCCTGAGGTGGGTGGATGAGGGTGGCGTCTCCTGAATGGACCCCGGCATTTTCAACATGCTCAGAGATGTAGTGCATCACCATCTCGCCATCCCTCGCCACGGCATCCATCTCTATTTCTTTGGCTTGTTCGATGTACTTGGAAATAACAACAGGGTGGTCGCGAGAAACCTCAGCAGCCCGCGTAAGGTAATTCGCAAGGTCGTCGCTCGTCGAGACGACATTCATCGCCGCCCCAGAAAGAACATATGATGGTCGAACAAGTACTGGGTATCCAACCTTACCGCAAAAATCGGATGCAGCCTCAAAGCTTGACAACTCCTTCCAAGGGGGTTGGTCAACACCAATCTCATCCAACAGACGAGAAAACTTGTAGCGATTTTCTGCGGTATCAATGGATTCAGGTGAAGTCCCATAGATCTTGACGTTCTGACGGTGGAGCGGTAATGCAATGTTGTTCGGCGTTTGTCCACCCATCGATAAGATGACCCCCCGTGACTTTTCGACTTCGTAAATATCCAGGATTGTTTCCAGACTGATGTTCTCGAAGTACAACCGGTCTGCTTCGTCGTAGTCTGTACTGACGGTTTCAGGGTTATAGTTGACCATGACAGTTGGAAGTCCATGATCTCGTAAGGTTCTAATGGCGCGAACGGCACACCAGTCGAACTCGACCGAGGAACCGATACGGTATACTCCTGACCCAAGTACAATGATACCCCTGTCGCTGAATGTGATGTCGTGTTCGATGGCGTTGTAGGTCGTATACAGGTAGTTGGTGAATGCAGGAAACTCCGCAGCTACTGTATCAATTTGCCTCACGAAAGGAGAGATACCCTCTTCAAGGCGGTGTCTGCGAACGGCGAATTCGGTTGATTCTATGCATGTGGCTGTCTGACGGTCGGAAAATCCAAACTGCTTGGCTTGGCGAAGTAGTTCCGTAGGAATGTTGGAAGCGTTGCAGGTCCTGAATGGAAGTTAGTACAAGGGTTCAGGAGTGTAGAAGAAGTGGACATGCATAAGACGCCTCTCGATCTTGAAGATGTTGTAAAGCTTATTCAAAAACCAACGGTCGATATTCGTCATCTGCCAAATCTTCTCGACGCTGTAGCCACGATGGAAAGCAGTAGAAATTGCGAATATTCGCTTGTCTGTCGGATTGACAAGCTCTTCATCGATGTCCTCCACGAAGTCGTTCTGTAAAGCCTTCGTAAAGCAAGCACTCTAATGGGTACGGATAGGTAGCATACCTTGGCAAATCCAGAAAATTGGTCGTCAATTGCCCTGATCGCCTTCTGAATCGTCTCCTCAAATGTCCTACCAATACTCATCACTTCTCCAACACTCTTCATACTGCTACTCAATAACCTGCTGACCCTATTAAACTTCTTCAAGTCCCAACGAGGGATCTTAACAACACAGTAATCCAAGCTTGGCTCAAAACACGCGGAGGTCACCTTTGTAACCGAATTCTTGATCTCGTTGAGGGGGATTCCGAGGCCAAGCTTGGCGGCAATAAAAGCAAGCGGATACCCGGTCGCTTTAGAGGCAAGCGCAGACGATCGAGAAAGTCGAGCATTGACCTGCTAGAGTTTCGAATCATGTTCAATCTCTAAGTCAAAGGGAACTGACCTCAATAATGCAGTATTCTTGGGAGTCAGGATTGAGCGCATACTGGATGTTACATTCACCAACAACCCCTAGATGACGGATGACATTGATGGCAGTTGTCCTCAGCATGTTGTAGTCTGAATCCGACAAGGTCTGACTGGGTGCGACAACGATCGAGTCACCTGTATGAATACCAAGAGGATCGAAGTTCTGGAAGTAAACGATAATCAACGCATGAAGAAAGGAGATTTAAGCAAATCCCAACCTCCATGTTACAGACAGTGATGCAGTTATCGCGACAATCCCTCACAACTTCGTATTCAATCTCTTTCCACCCTTTCATACTCTTCTCCACTAGGACCTGCGGACTTGTAGCAAACGCCTTCGTAACCAAAGCTCTCAGCTGGGCTTCATTCTGCGCGAAACCCGAACCCAACCCTCCAAGCGCGTAAGCTGCTCTGACAATAACTGGGAAACCGATCGCTTGGGCTGCTGTCACAGCATCGTTTGGCGTCGTCGCCGTGTAGCTTTCGGCACATTTCTCCCCAATTTTTAACATCGCTGCGGCGAAAAGCTTTCGATCTTCTGTGGTGATGATAGTTTCGATTGGTGTACCAAGGACCTGCACGCCAAGCTCTTCGAACTCGTCCTTCAGCTTGACGCCGACATTCAAAGCTGTTTGCCCGCCGAATGTAACGTAGATCCCATCCGGCTTCTCATATTTGATAACTTTGCGTACGAACTCAGGGGTGACAGGTAAGAAATACACCTTGTCGGCAAGACCCTTCGATGTGGCAATAGTAGCGATGTTCGGGTTAATCATGATGGTATAGATACCCTCTTCCTTAAGGGCTTTGATGGCTTGCGAGCCCGAATAATCGAACTCTCCGGCCTGGCCAATGGATAGGCCGCCTGAGCCAAGGATGATAACTTTACTCACGTTGGAGCGAGGAACACGTTGTTCATTCTCCTCCTTGTTGCCTCCCGGCATAGAAAGCAGAGGGCTGGAACCGGTTACGGCGCAGTCTTCCACTCTTTGCAAGAAGACATCAAATAGAAATTCGGTGTCACGAGGCCCAGCATTCGACTCGGGGTGGAATTGAACGGAGAAGAACGGCTTATCCTCGCAATAAATACCTTCATTGCTACCGTCGTTGGCATTGCGGAATAACTCCTTCCAGTTTGCTGGAAGGGAAACTGTATCAACTTGGAAACCGTGGTTTTGACTCGTGATGTAGCACCGTCCAGAAAGCGCGTCCGTGCATGGAATATTATGCCCCCGGTTGCCGTATTTCATTTTGGAAGTTTTGCCTCCAGCAGCTAGGGCCAGAAGCTGATGGCCGAGACAGATGCCAAAGATGGGAAGGTCGTCCCTCTCCATTGCCTTGGCGAGTCGCGAGGTTGTTTCTTTGACGGTTGCAGGATCGCCGGGTCCGTTCGAGATGAAGAGACCGTCAAATGGTTCAGAATCCTCAAGGAAATCATAATTCCAAGGGACGATTTTTAATTCCACTCCACGCTTAGTGAAGCAGCGAATTTGGTTGTACTTCATTCCAACATCGACGGCAACAACGCGTAAAGGTCGTCCGGATGGGTGGAGTCGCGGCTTTCCTGGTTTGTATAATATTGGATTACGCGTCGAAACCTCTGAAACGAGATTCTTTTGGTTGGGGTCATAAAACGGAACATCGATATATTCCTCCCTCCATGGGTAAGGTGTGGAGGGATTGGAAGGTAAAACGTGGGAAGGGAGAGACCCATTAATCCTGGGGTGGCTAATACGAGGCCCTGAAGATCTTGCTAAAACTTTGCCTAGCATTGATCCTTTTTCTCTGATCTTTTTGGTGAGGGCACGTGTGTCGACCCCGAAGAGGGCTGGAACACCATTCTCCTTCAACCACGAAGCTAGTGATGATTTTGCAAGGAAGTGGGAAAAGTCTTCCGAGTAATACCCCACGATAACTGCAGAAACGTGAATTCGAGAGGACTCAAACTCGGGAGGTAATTCGTGCAAGGATGAACCAAGTGTTCGGCCAGGAACACCATAGTTACCGATAAGTGGGTAGGTTAATATGAGGATCTGGCCCTCATAGGAAGGATCCGTTAGGGATTCAATATATCCAACCATGCCTGTGTTCAAAATTTAGATTAATAGCGTAGCAATACATGGGAAAGGTGCAAACCAGTTTGGAAAACACACTCCCCAGAAATACTTTTGCCTTCGGCACCGAAGCTGATACCGCGATAGGATGATGTGTCTGCCAGCTCCAATACACCATCGACCCATTCTGTGCCGTCGTAAGATGCTGCTACAAAAGGGGAGGAAGGAAAACTGGCGATAACACTGGACAATCGTTGAAGGGGAGTGGCACCATCTGGACCAGCCGAATTGATAGATGGATCTGTCATAGAACTATTGTATAATCGCAGTTCCTCTCCACCTGGATGAGAGTATTTGAATTTTGAGGAATCAAATATTTTTAAACATTTTGTTTGGTGATGTTAGCATCTAAACAAGCTTTATTTAAGCGCCGAGCAGTGTGTTGGTAAGTTTATTTCCTGTACAGTATTCGTTTCACTTCCAATGCTACAATCATGCAAATCATAATGAATTAGTATGAACATCAATTGAATATACTGTCAGGCGCAAGTCGTCAATGTCTAAAATAATTTGAGTCGAATAAACGAATAAGCACAGTTCGGCCGAAAACTGTACCAACCAAGTACCAACAACCAGAAATATGGTGCATCGGTTGGAACTTCAGTTGATTGGAAGGGGAATGCTGACAATGAATATTGTCGAAATGGGGTGTCATCTCTCAACCACTAGTCGACAAAGTTTAGTGGAAGTCATGAACGCCCTTGAAAACATGACAGAAGGTAGATGACAGGCCTTCCTGCACACAATTCCAGTCAAAGTGAGATTCTTCATTCAAATCATAAGGATGGTTAAAAGTGTTTGTTTATGAATGGTTTGTCGGCGTCGTGCCCTTGGATGGTGCCGCAGAACAGTAGCTTCCAAGACTCAAGTCCCTCCTATCAGTAAATTCAGGTTCGCTTTCATAGCGTGGGTCCCTCAGTCCATAACCACCGAACCGGCCCATACCGGAACCTGAATTTACTGATGCTCGGCCACGACGAGTTGACTCTCTACCAGAAGCCATGAGCTTAGAATTTAGAAATGAGTTGAGGGTGTCAGGAGATGTCGGCCGAACACATACACATATATTGTGGGCAAAGGTCACAGTTGGAGTCATCAGAACTTGAACCTTGCTTGAACCTAAAATAATAATGAGATGTGACGTTTGTGACCAATGACTTTACGAATACTATTACCAAAACTATCATTGGAGAGGCATTTGTTGCATATGTAGAAAACGAGGAATTGTCCATCCTAAGAGTAACGCGCAAGTTGCTCAGGCGCTCAGGGACAAAGGATGTCATGGAACCTACTGGCAATAATACACCTGGGATGGCCGAAATTATCCCAATAATCGAGTCGTATCCCTGAAGAACAAACGGCACTATAATCCAAATGTCAACAGATTTCTGTAAAGTGCATTGTGGATAATACACACACCCCATCTTAGAGGAAAGACGAAGTCCCCTGCTACATTAAATACCGAGGCTTAAAGACTCATGATCACCGACAACATGCAACATCAACCATTGAAAGGTAATTCAGTTGAACACCACCGAAAAGGGGGCGTTGATCACGAGAGCTTATTGGAAGTTCCAAAGTCTGATCAGAAAGATACTTCTCACAAATAGACTTGAAGTCAATAACATTTTAGAGGAGATCCAGATTTATGAAGAGAGCGCAAGGAAACAGGGATATTCATCAAAGAGTATGCGATAGAGTAGGTTCGTAAAAGGCGTATGGATGCGGGACGAAACAATAGCGACAAATGCGCCGAAGGGAAAGAAACAGGTGGGGTTTTAAGAAAATACGCAACTACTCTTCTGGTTCCTGGTGTTCCTCCTCATACTCAACTTCCTCCTCAACACTAAACACAACCATTCAGTTTAATGTAGATAACAGGATCGGTCAAACTTACGTTGCTTCTTGGTATTGTTGGTACTCGGCAACAAGATCCTGCATATTTGACTCGGCCTCAGTGAATTCCATTTCGTCCATACCCTCCTGTGTGTACCAATGCAAGAATGCCTTCCTCTTGAACATGGCAGTGAATTGATCACTGACACGTTTGAAAAGTTCTTGGATAGCCGTTGAATTACCCAAGAAAGTGACAGCCATCTTCAAACCGCGAGGAGGAATGTCACACTGAGCAGTGAGCACATTGTTGGGAATCCACTCTACGAAATAAGCCGAGTTCTTGCTTTGGACGTTTTGCATCTGCTCTTCAACCTCCTTCATCGAAACCTTACCACGGAAAACAGCAGCAACCTGAAGAAAAGTGAGCATAAGTACTCGATCATAGAACACATGTACGTACAGTAAGGTAACGACCGTGACGAGGGTCAGACGCAGCCATCATGTTCTTGGCATCAAACATTTGTTGAGTGAGTTCGGGAACGGTGACGGCACGGTATTGCTGACTTCCTCGGGCAGTCAGAGGGGCAAATCCGGTCATGAAGAAGTGGAGACGGGGGAATGGAACTAGAGTATATCAGTCAGATAGAGGACACGTACGTAAGCACATTTGCATACCCATGTTGACAGCCAACTTCCTCAGGTCAGAGTTGAGTTGACCAGGGAAGCGCAAGCAAGTCGTGATACCAGACATGACGATCGAAACCAAGTGATTGAGATCACCGTAAGTTGGAGTTGAAAGCTTGAGTGTCCTGAAGCAGATGTCATAAAGGGCCTCGTTATCAATGCAGAAAGTCTCGTCGGAGTTCTCGACGAGTTGATGAACGGAAAGGGTAGCGTTGTAGGGCTAAAAAAAAAAAGTTGTTTGAAATGTATTCAACGTTCAGGGAAAAAACACACTTCGACGACGGTATCAGACACTTTGGGACTTGGCACAACAGAATAAGTGCACATCATCCTGTCAGGGTATTCCTCGCGAATTTTCGATATCAAGAGGGTACCCATACCAGCACCAGTTCCACCACCAAGTGAATGGGTGATCTGGAAACCTATCACGTGAAAGGAAAATTAATTCATACCCTACGACAACAAGAGTCCTACTCACCCTGGAGGCAGTCAGTACCCTCAGCCTCTTTTCGGACCACATCCAGAACGGCATCCACGAGCTCAGCGCCCTCCGTGTAGTCTGAAATTAAACACAAGTCAATATTATTCCATGCAATAAAGCAACCAGCGCGCCAGACGTGAATAATAGAACAAGATAGACACGTCACCAGCAGCAGCAGAAGAAAAGGCGTAAATAAGTATATGAAGACAAACTTACGTCCTTTCGCCCAGTTGTTACCAGCACCGCTTTGACCAAAGACAAAGTTGTCTGGGCG
>Ga0307517_10013655_pt1 | contig 11008 bp, 5 predicted proteins | sample 23_EM_MG_FD_194515 | JGI IMG/M metagenome (GOLD analysis project Ga0307517, IMG submission 194515) | Populus trichocarpa ectomycorrhiza microbial communities from riparian zone in the Pacific Northwest, United States - 23_EM | ecosystem: Host-associated > Plants > Roots > Unclassified | place... | reverse complement strand
TATCATATCATTAAATAAAAAAATAATTTTTAAATCCAGTGAAGTATATGATATGATTTTCTAGTTTGACGAGTTATGCCGCAAAACCCGGGTCAATTTAATATTTTGCATTCACAATATTAAAAAGAAAATATCTTGAAATATTTTTTAGAGTCAAACCACGCTTTTAGTGGTTGTTCGAGTTGTCTTTAGACATGTCAAGTCGACTAGATCATATAGAAACAACTTACATGCAAATTAATTTTAAAGTCCGGCTAAGTAAGGAGTCGAGTCAGTAGGTTTCAAGGTTGATTCGTTGGATCGGATTTAATAATAATATCAAATAGTTTTTTTATTTTTAAATTCCACCATTCAAATTTTTTTTCGATTGAATATTTTTTAGTTTTTATTTTTAATTTTATCTTTTAATATTTAATTAATTTTAAATTAATTAATTTTATATAAAATTATCATAGTTTAAAATAAATATTATGATATTGAGGTTATCTTTATTAAAATTATCAAACCCAGTGCATTAGTCGAGGATTTATTTTTCTGATCGGAGACGGAAACATTTGTTTAAATTTATAGAATTTTGTTCTTGCGCTGAAAAGGGTAGTGAATATTTTCCACGCGGAATCACCAACAACTAATTGCTTCAAAGTCCACCATGGAGCATAGTTAGTGGCAGGAACCCCTCCCTCTTGCTTCTAACAGCACTTCCACTGACTTTTCTACCGAAATAATTAATTACAAGTTGTCTTGAGAGAAACCACGTCTTAGGTTCATGGACATGCGCAGACCCAATGAGCAAAAACCCTCATGTCTTTACTCTTTTGCTGTACAGTCAGTGTAGAACTGTAGATAGATAAATAATACAGCCCGTACTATGGATGGTGTGTATATATATGTATAGAAAATACAGTAGCGCGTGAAGGAGAATATAATAATCCATCATTCTTCCGAATAAACAAAATAATATTACTTTAGTCTCCAAAAATACTCAAAAGTCAGTAGTCACATTTTCACACACTGTGATTGCGCCATGTGCCAGTCCACGCATCCATCATTCTTTATCAGGGCAAAATAAACGGTGGCGGCTTAAGTTAACATAGAATATGTACGAATGAATTTAGGATCACGTGATTTCTATATCCAGCTCTAAACATGAATTTTGAGTTTTAATAAGTTCAAAATATTTTTATTTATTTACGGGTTAATATCTATTGAATTTCTTGGGTTTAGAGGGTTTTTAATGCATGGAATATATATCTCACAATGTTGCATCAATTATTCTATGTAATTGATAATTATTTAAGGATCAAAGGCAACAATCATGCCTGCTGCTGCTGCATATTAGATCACCATCCCCTATTTATTTTGAAAAATATATTAAAATAATATATATTTTTTTATTTATTAAAAATTTATTTTTAATATAAACATATTAAAAAAATCAGAAAAAGAAGTCAAATAAATTCATACCAGACATTGCTCATCGCGTCGTTGAAGAATGTATTTGATAATAATTACTACTATCCATAGAGCACTGATTACTCAAATTAATTCTATTTTTTTTTTTTATTTCTTGCATGGATGAATAATTTGTTTGTTAAAGGGCACAAATTGCCGTGTCCTTGTCGCATGACAGCCTGGCTCATTGAATTGTCGTAAGGGTGACTTCATCGCTATTACATCAACCTATTCATAGACTCATGTTATATATTAATAACTAAACTCATGGAGAGACGTGCCCATGAAAAATCAAGAATAGAAAGAATGATGATAGCGATGAAGTCATGTTTTATACCGTTGGCGACAAGGCAGGGCGGGTTTAGGATGAATGGTGTATTTGAAACGTGATTGAAATTATGTTTTTTTTTTTATTTAATTTTTTGTATTAAAAATTATTTTTTTATGTTTTTATATTGTTTTGATGTGTTAAGATCAAAAATAATTTTAAAAAAATAAAAAAAATTTATTTTGATGCATTTCTAAGTAAAAAAACACTTTGAACCACTACCACAATCACAAACAGGCCCGAAGACATTAATTTTCTGTTCCAGTAATTTAGTTAATTTTTTCATGGTGAAAGCTTCACCATAGAAAACATATATTTGATTTTATAGTCCAATCATGATACATATCTATGATTTATCAGGATAAAATATCTTCAATCCATCAAAGAGTGTTTGAGATTAGCGTTTGGCTGCGTCTAGAAATGATGAGTCTGTCAACTTGTCAAACTCATCCCAACAGGTGGACACTTATGTCCACTTTTAAAAAATTTTGTAGAATGGTTGGGCTTGAGCCTATTGCAAATGTCTTCACACTGACCGGGAAACCAAACTTTGCCAAGAATTGAAAGGGGAGGTGGCTAGTCATAAGATATATTGGGGTTGTCGATCTCCATGGAGGACTGCAACAAATCTAGGGTTGCTCCTTTTATTGGAAAACTCCTCCCCACAAGTAAACAATTAGCCTCATCTGAGCTCGGACGAGGATAAAAACTACGTCGTATTGGATTCAACCAAAATTGACTATGGAGTTGACAAAATGACTAGGGGATATTACCAGGCTATTTTGCAAGGCATAAAGTCATCATGTTATGTTGTCTTATTATTTTGGTATGTTTTAGGATCTAACATTATTTTGCCCCTATAAGGTTGATAATTGGAGGAGAAGAGGTGCTATGGAAGCTTCCTGTTAAGAGTCCACCCACAAGGTCTTCATCTTAGGCCGTTGGCGAAGACAAAGGTGAAGAAAGGAGGGAAGAATCCCCTCTTCTTATGGAATTCCCTGCCTTTGAAGGCCTTGTCTCCGTGGAGACACTATTAGAGGCCGTAACCCCTGTAGAAGCTGGGGTTCGTAATCTTCTCTTATCTCGGGAAGAAAATGGCCTTGTCTCCTCTGCAGTGATCGTGGGTGCCGCTTCAATTTCCTGCCTTATCAGCCTATAAAGCGACAGCTGGGACCTTCATTGAAGCCAACATCGTGGGGTTCCAGGACATCTTTGTTGATCTAGCCCCGGGCTATAATCCATATGATTTTCCAACTCTGATAGATGAGGAAGGGCAACTGATAGAGGTTATGGTCGAAAGGAGAACATGCCTCGAGGATGCTGGTCTCGAGGTTGTGAGAATTTTGAAGAGAGTCCACACCATCCCTTCAAACATCTCCGAGGTGTATGACAAAAGCTTTCATCGTTATTTGGTGTTAACTAGCCAAATAACTTTTAATATAGGGATGAAACCTCTTGTTTTTCATTTTTAGTTGAGTAATTTCCTTTTTTAACATTCTCATTCAGTAGACCTTTATGATGTGTATCCATTCTTGGGGATTTTAGGTGACAGAAAGGAGTTATATGAGGAGGAATGCGATTGCAAATAAGGAAAATCAAGTAGTCTTTGACCACCTTCAGGAGGAAAAAGGCGTTATAAAGATTGAACTGTGAAATATCGAGGTGGCCTATTCCATATTAAAAGACCAAATGCAAGGTCTTACCCTCAAGCCAAGCTCTCAGGAGAAAACACTTAGCCTCTTACAACCAGGTGGTTCCCCTAAGGGAGGAGCTCCTTCAAGCTAAGGACTCCTAAGTTAATTTGTGGACTAAGCTTAAGATATTTTTGGTTATGTCCAACTTGTATTTCTTCAATCTCTTCAAGGGGATATATGTGGATTTTAATGTAACATTCCATATAGTCCCAGTCTTGGAATTTACATATGTCTTTCTAATGAGGGCTTTCACGACTCAGCAGAGGGAGTATATGGCTAAGGAGCCTAGGCTATATCTTTAGACTCCTCCATATACATCTGTATTCTCTTTTTATATACATCGCACTTTGATAATACAATTATTTGATCTTTTGTTTACTTTCACGAGTTTTAGTCCCTATGTAAAGTTCTTATTTCAGTCTAGCATATACACTTAACAAAGAGTTTTTGGGTACATTGCCCATACTTGATAAAGACATTTCTAGGTCCAATGTCTATACTTGATAAAGCATTTCTAGGTCCAACACCCATACTTGATAAAACATTTCTGGGTTCAACACCCATACATGATAAAACATTTCTATCTTTTTGGAAACAATAAGAGATGCCATTTATAGATGTCCACCCATTAGTTTGGGTGTATTCATTATGGATCCTTAAGAAGCCTTCTAGTAGGAAATAATGTTAAATGGTTTTGATTTTGGTCCGTAGAAGGCCTCATGGGCATTGTTCCTAAGGGAACTAGAAACTTCTTCATTTGGGTAGAGTCTATCCAGTCCATGAAGGAAGGTGTGATCGAATTAGAGAGAGTATGTCAATCCTTTCCAAGGTAAAATATGTCATGGCACTAAGGAGATGTTCGTTACTTCCAAAGTAAATATGTTATCACACTAAGGAGAGTAAATTCATCTCATCTTTGAAAGATTTAATAAGGAGAGTGTATCCATCCTCGTTGCTGATGTAGCATCTATCCTATTCTCGGAGAAGGGTGTGATTGCACTAGGAAAAGTATATAAATCCTTTCCAAAGTAAACTATGTCATAACACTAGGGGCATGTTCGTTATTTCCAGAGTAAATGTGTTATTGCACTAGAGAGAGTAAATTCATCTCATCTTTGGAAGATTTGATGGGGAGAGCATATCCATCCTCGTTGCTGATGCATCGTCTATCCTATCCTTGGATAACGATGCAATCGCACTAGGGAGGTATATGAATCCATTCCTAGGTAAATTGTGTCATAGCACTAAGAAGATGTTCGTTACTTCCAGAGTAAATGTGTTATCGCACTAGAGAGAGTAAATTCATCTCATCTTTGAAATATTTAACGGGGAGAGCGTATCCATCCTCGTTGCTGATGCAGTGTCCATCCTATCCTTGGATAAGGGTGAAATTGCATTAGGGAGGATATGTCAATCCATTCCAAGGTAAACTGTGTCGTAGCACTAGGGAGACATTCGTTACTTCTAGAGTAAATGTGTTATCGCACTAAAGAGAGTAATTCATCCCATCTTGTTAAGATTTTGAGACTTGAAAAGTAAAAAACATTTGTTATTTTGAACAATATAATTCATATGCAAGAAACTTACATTTCTAGTCATTGACCATAATACATTTCTATCTTGTTTTGGGGTTCTAAGAGGAAAGGGAATTCTGTTTCTCTGATGAAAGGTTTCTAGGTAGTCGTCAAAAGCAGTCTTCCTAAATAACCATAGTTCTTTCAGTTATTGTGAAAATATAATTGGTGAAAGAAAAGGTAACGGTACCTCCCTACTTAGAGATCATCTACCATGTTAGGTCTGCAAGCTTGTTAGAAGTCCTCGGTTAATAATAGCTCTTGAAATTGCATGAATTGAACCAACACTCTATTGGTAGCCATTGAAGACTTTTTGAAATCTTAAAGTCCCAACTCTGATAATAATTAAGGATGATAATAACAATGAAGCCATTGGTTTGCAATAACTTCTAAAGTTACATGGTTTGAACTGACATCCTGTTAGTACTTATTAAAAATCTTTCAAAACTTCAAGGCTCTAAATCCGATGGTAATTAGGAAAGATAATAGCCTGGCTCCCGGAGGAGCGATCAATGGCTTTTTGATAATTTTTCCATAGATGATGCAAATGATAAAGTCTTGTTTTATCCTGTAGGCTTGAAGGTTGGGCCTGAGATAAAGTCATTACTCTTCTATTTCTAGTAATCTAACTCACCCTTTCATGGTGAAAGCACAAGTAAAACATCGTCATTACCTGTAAAAGGTCCCCTTTTATCTATCTAGGGAGTCTCTGATGATTAAATTAGTGTTGATTCAAAGAGATATTGATTATACTTTTTAGAAAAAAAAAGGTTTTTTTGATAGATCAGTCCTTGTAATTAGAGAGAAAAAACTAAACCTGACGCGATCATCTTGTACGGTCTCATCATGATAAAATATCACTGATTTACAATCCAACCAAGGTAAAATATTTTTAATCTATCAGTAGAAAATATCTCTGATCCATCAGAGGGCGTCTGGGCTCAGCGTTTGGCTGAGCCCAATGGTGAAGGGTTTTAACCTCTTATGATCAGCTCTTTAGAGAGTAGTTTTAAACAAATAAATAAAAAGCAATAAATGCCGAGCCATTAGTTAGATTCAAGAAATTCTGAAAAAATATTTATTATTTTATTTATTTATTTATTGCTTTAATGAATGTTTGATACACATTATCTATTTATTTATATGGTTTTATTTCCTAGCGTAATAAAGGCTTTAAGGAGTGAGAAATAACTAATAGAGATAATTATAATATAATCTAAGCTATTAAATTAAAACTCAAAAGTCAAGTTAGGAATCTTAACTTGTTGAGTGGTAGAGAGATTGGAATTCGATATTGATTGGTTAAAGCCATGCACGCACGAAAGAGGGCCAAATGATCAGAATCCGTCAAGTAAATTTGAAAAATGGAGTTTGCAATCCGATCGAGGATTGTTCCTAGCTCGTAACCACATGTGTGGAAATTTCATGAAATGATGACCGTAGACTTTTATCATATTGAATAGAATTGCTTCTTGGAAATGTGCAGTTGACTCTGTGTGTGTATTCGATCTCAAATATTGCTCTAAATATTTCTTTTAAAAAGAAGGTGGTGCATGTGTCGACCGTTCACACTAATTAAACCAATTATGACTATATATTGAATGGATGATGAGCAGAATTGATACATAATTGGATGACTAATTAAGAATGAAATAATGAGATTTGAACTTGTATTCGGTTATTAGATAAGATCACGAGAATAATTTTATATTATTTTTTAACATAATTTTTTTAAATAATTTTTTTTTGAAATTAAAATTTATATAAGACCAATAAAGAGAATAATTAATATGAGGATGGTAAGGAAAATGAGATTTCAACTTTGACTATTGGTCAACAAAGCTCTCCAGAGAAAACAGAGGGCTTTCAGTCATGGCTGAGCAGACTGAGAAGGCATTTTTAAAAGAAACCAGAGTGTTTCTTAGTTCAAAGAAGTCTATGAAAGGAAAGAGGCCTGGTAAAGGTGGAAACAGATTCTGAAGAGTGTCGGATTGGGTTTCAAGACTCCCCGAGAAGCCATTGAAGGAACTTACATTGATAAGAAATGCCCCTTCAGTGGCACTGTTGCTATTCGAGGTCGTATCTTAATTAGCTGGAACTTGTCATGGTGCCAAGATGGTGAGGACCTGCATCATTGTCCGGCGGAATTTTCTTCACTAGGTCAAGAAATACCAAAGATAAGACAAGAGGCATTCAAATATTCCAGCACATATATCTGATATCTCCATGCCGCTTCCGTGTGAAGGAAGGTGATCATCTTATCATCGGGCAATGCAGGCCACTATCCAAGACCGTGAGATTTAATGTCTTGAAAGTGATCCCTGCTGGTTCTTTTGCTGGTGGGAAGAAGGCCTTCACAGGAATGTGAGGTTTAACTTCTATTTTTCCTGTTTATATATGCTGGTGCTACAGCCATAATGGTTTTAGGGTGATCTGTTATGTAAGAGTTCACTCCTGAAGTTTTAAATAAAAATTTAAGATTTCAGATGAGATTATTTTTTGTTTTAATTTGGTATAGAGCTTTGTTGATATCAAATTAAAAATAATCATGAATTCAATCTTATTAGAATTTATACAAGTTTAAAGAGTTTTTATTTAAAAAAATATATTGAAAAATAATTTATTTAAAACTATAAAATTTTAGATTAATATGATTCTTTAATATTCTAGATCCAAAATTTCCCTGATCACAAATCAAGCCGTAAATCGGGTTTTAAAAGAGTATTGTTAACTTTGTTATGGAATTAGTAGATGCTTTAAGTTTTGGCAACTGATCAAGCTTGACAAGCATAACACCGACAGGACTATATATATATATATATCCTAGACCCAGACAAGAAGTTACCATGGATTCAGAAAAATCTTACCATATTTTAAGGAAAAAAATGCACTGCTCTTTTAAAAAGCCATGTCATATATGGATCGAAGCTTTGATGGGTAAATTAGGAGGAGGTTATCGAAGAATTACGTACGTACAAGGAGAGAGGACGTGCATATATATTACAGAAACAGACCCTTGTATTAAAGAGAGCTACAAATCATCAGTTAAAAACAAGAGTTCAAAGATTGATTGTTTACATCGATCCTTTTCAATGGTTGTAGATATTTGAATGGTTATGGGCCCACAACAATACATGGCTTCTTCCCAGACACACATCTCTCATAGCCACGCACAGTACTGCCAAACTTGATTGAGGTGCTTATAAATTAGTATGTGATCATAATAATGCACCTATCAATTCTCTAATTAATCCAGGGTCTATCAAATCATCTGTTTAATCATGCTTCTTCTTTTTCACCTTACAGATTCATCCATAAAAAATAATTAAAGTTAATCATGATCAGCTAGAACAATCAACACTCAATATTATTGACTGCAGTACCGTTCAAAAATGGCATTAAATATTATATCCGCTAGCTATCACACACTCAAAAGGAAACTAGGATGTTGATATTCTCTGATACTCATACAATGGCAAAAAGAAGCTTAGTAGTACTCTTTAAATAACTTAATTAGAAATTAATGGTGTTTGATTTTACCTTATTCATGAATCGCACATGCAGGAGTCGCAATAACAATCTCCTGAGAGGTTAGGCTCTTTCAGTACTAGGTAGCACTACCAGCTGCAGAGGAAATTATAGTATATATAGCTAGGAATGTACTTGCTGGTACATCATGAGTTCAATACAGGGTAGCTGTAAGCTGTTGTTAATTGGCCTGCTCGACTCCCCTCATGCCAAATAGAAAGGTTGCCAACACTCTTTGACAAGCTTCCTAGATGGCATTCAGGGAGCCAGGCAGGCCATTCTTTCAGACCAAGCAGCTCTTGCTATAGTAGTAAGTGCTCTCAACCTGCAAACAAAGTACACAATCTAACAAATGCCCTGCATTGCCATAGACACCATGTGATCTTAATTAACCTCTATCATGTATGCTTCAATTGACTAGTGACACGAATAAATGATGCTTTTCTCAAGCGACTCCTTAATTTGAAAGACTAGAGTTAGAAGACATGGTGTTCAAGAAAATTTGGTCGATTCATGATTACTTGATTAAGAGCAATTAACAAGCAGAGAAAATGCCATTGCTAAAACACCAGGAGGTGTAAACTAAGACACTTACAGTTGAAGAGATGATATATATGACAGAAAGACTGGGAGATGAGCAAATAATTGAGAGAACAATTCTCACTACCTCATCTTTCTCTCTTGATTTGTATAGAACGATCACTCTAACTTTGATTGCAAGCAAAGAATAGTACGTGGAAGTGGGGGATTTAAAGGGGTTGGTAAGGAGGGAGAAGAAAAACAAGAGGGAGGAGACAGAAGACAGAAGAAAATCCATGAAGAGGGAGAAATACAGGTGGTAGAGAAGGCGGCAGCAACGGATTTTAGGTAGCAAATAGCTCCATAGATACAGCCAAAGCTGCCTGGGTTTTACAGGTAACTTTGCTTGGATTTTCTTTCCTTGGAAAAGGTGATCGTCCCCCACCACTTTCCTTTTCATTATCTCCATAATATTATGATTTCTTTTGATTAATTAATTCAAGTTGTATGTGCATGGTTGCTCTTTTTTCAGTCTCTTTCTTTTTGGACGTGGGCATTCTTTATTTCTGTGTTAGCAATTTTATTTAGATGCGTTTAAAAAAAATGTTTAGTTTGATGTTTTTTTATTAATGTTTTTAGATATTTTTAATATGATGATTTTAAAAATAAAAATAATAATAATTTTTTTTATTAATGTTTTCAAATATTTTTAATATAATGATTTTAAAAATAAAAAAATTATCTTAATATATTTTAAACAAAAAATACTTTTCAAAAACATCCTATATATATTATAATATCAAACATATACAAAATATTAGATTTATTGCATCACAACTGTTTCAAAGAATATTAACTACTCCTGTCTTCTTTGATTTGTCTTTGTTAATTTTTGTAAGAAAAAATGACAGTATCAAAATACAAAATATATAACAGTTACATTCTCTTAGAATATATTAGTTTTAGTAATTTATAGTTTATGAGCTATATTGTGTGGTCAAATAAAAATTTATTTAAATACAACAAAAAAATGTTTAGGATAGAGAAATTATCTTGACTTGAACTAATTAGGTTGCTGGTCTAATTAAAGATTACCTTAATAATTATACAAAAAGACTTTAGGATGAAATAAATGAAAAAATAACAAAATGAAAAGAGAAAATTAAAAAAATAAGCTGAATTAAAAAAAAAAGCTTCATTGTTGACCAAATCTTTATATATATATATATATTAAGAATAAGCTTCACTTTACTAGAGATGTTCTAAAAAATCTAAGTAGTCTAAATAAAATTTATATGTTGGATAATTGATTAGTCTGGTAATTCTAGTAATCTGATGCATTTTTTCTAACCAAGTTGGCTGGTGGTTGGTATATTGTAAATCAAAATGGATGATACCTATAAAAATTCTATTTGGTGGATTTAAGAACTCTCAAATGCTTAAGTAACTATCTTTTTTAGAGAAAACCAATGATATTTTAGAGAGAAACTTTGATAATAATGAAGATTGTGAACATATAGGTTGAAGAATTTATGGGGTATTATATAGCTCACAAGTCTTGTTTTTTTGTAGAGAAGATAATTAGAATGTAATTTTCTTTTGATAGCATTAGTGAGGGAAAACATTCCTGACATATGTATTAATAAGGGATAAATATTCATTACACAAATATTAATGCGATGAAAATATAGTAGGTCATTAAAATATTTTTTGTATACTATCCCTTATACAACATTAATGTAAATGAAATATGATAAATCAATAAAATACTTTTATACACCTAAAGGTATAAAAAAAGTTTGATCTAAAATGTAGCTGAGTCTCTAGGAACTCTTTTTCTAGTTCGATTCCATAAGAGTTGGGCTCTTCTCAAGATGGTGCCTATTTGAATTAGCTAGTGTCGAATATATTTT
>Ga0307517_10013654_pt1 | contig 11008 bp, 15 predicted proteins | sample 23_EM_MG_FD_194515 | JGI IMG/M metagenome (GOLD analysis project Ga0307517, IMG submission 194515) | Populus trichocarpa ectomycorrhiza microbial communities from riparian zone in the Pacific Northwest, United States - 23_EM | ecosystem: Host-associated > Plants > Roots > Unclassified | place... | reverse complement strand
CATAATTTGCGGTCCTCCTAGTCCGAGGCACCAGAAGCAGAAGCCCCACACCAGACCCCGTTTGGGAGTGAAAGGTGGAAATAAGCAATCGGGTGCTCTCTCCTTGATTCTGGGCTGCTGGGACCATAAGTAGTTGGCTGGGAATAGTTCTAGAAGGGTAGTGCAGGGAGATAAGGGAGTGAGTACGGTGAAGGGTTTTCTAGATTGTGAACTCGGAGAGACGTCCCGGTCTACACTAGCAGCGTAAAAGAAATGCGCTTGGTTCAGGAAAGCGTGTCAGAGGGGCCGAGGAATGAAATTTGATCATGACAGGATGCTGGGTGGACCTGGACCGACAGTGAACGTTTGAACCACTATGTACATAACAGCAAAGAACCTTTAAATTCATCTATTATAACTTTATCTTCAAATTCCTCAATATTTATCGTCTATTTAAATATGGCTTGTTGGGATATCAATATGTATAGTGTTCCACGACGGTGAAAAGAACCAGAAAGGAAAAGAAGATTTCCACCCTATGAAAAAGTTCTACTTGGAGGGGATTGTCAGAAACGTAATCAAGATAGACATCTACTCTCCGAGCTCTTCCTCCTCAGCAATAAGTTTCTCGACCTCAAGAGCTGCCATACAGCCACTACCGGCGCTTGTAATAGCTTGTCGGTATCGTTTATCCTGGACATCACCAGCGGCGAAGACACCTTTCACAGAGGTTTGTGTGGTCCCTGGAACGGTGATAATGTAGCCGTCGGGGTCAGTTTGTACCTGTGTGCGGACCAAGGAGGTCGCTGGTTCGTGTCCTATGGTAGGAATGCTGGTCAGAACTCGGTTAGAGAAGTGTCGGAAGAGAAACTTACCAATAGCGTAGAATAGACCACTGACTTGCAAGTTTTTCTCCTCGCCGGTCAGGATGTTCTTGATACGAAGGTTGTTTAGCAAGTCACCGTCGCCTTGGCACTCAGTCGCAACCGTGTTCCAGAGGATGGTCTATTTAGAGAAAGTCAGCCCTCCGGCATACGAGAATAAAATGTGATTTTTTACAATTTTAGGATTGTTCTGGAGGCGCTTGGCCATAATTTTTGAGGCTCTGAGTTCACCTCGGCGGACAAGCACATACACATGAGAGCCATATTTTGTTAAATCTAGAAAGATATTCTCATGAGCAAGGAAACCTAATAAAGAGCAAGGCTCATAGAAACATACATGTGGCCTCTTCTGCGGCCGAATCACCTCCACCAATAACAGCCAAGGGCTTATTCCTATTTATTGGAAGGGTGAACTCCCAAAGATACACGATCCAAGAAAAAATATACCTGAATATAGGGACAGCACCATCACAGACAGCGCAAGCACTGATGCCGCTCTGCCAGTAAGTTTCTTCGCCCTTCAACCCTAACCGCTTTGCACTGGCTCCAGTTGCAATGATGATGGCGTCCGCTGTCTCCGGTTCCTCGTTCTCTTGCATTTCGCGCCAGTAGCGGAATGGCCGTGCCGACAGATCAATTTTAGAAACAGTCTCAGTGATAATGTTAGTGCCAAAGCGCACAGATTGCTCCCGAAATTTATCCATGAGCTCGGGACCAAGAATACCACTTGGGAAGCCGGGGAAGTTCTCGACTGTAATGAATTTTTCATGTTAGTAAAATTGGATGAGATGTTCCGACACATGTACCATCCGTAGTTGTTGTTAGTTGACCTCCAGCAGCAAAGCCATTGGCCATAAATCCTTCGAAGAGCACAGGGTTCAAGTTGGCGCGTGCCAGATAAATCGCGGCCGTGTGTCCAGCAGGACCCGATCCTATAATGACCTAAAATACATGATAGATAGTACCTATCAACAATTGCCAACCGATAATCAGATAAAGAGGATGATACGCACGACTTTGGAGTGCAGCTTTGAGCTCTTTTCGACCCTTGCAGGGACTGTGGGTGCCATTGTGGGTGAATTATTGTGGTATGCGGCAGAGGATATGAGGGAGGCAGATGCCCAGCTCCTGTGAATGGTCGGTCTGAAGAATGTGCGAGACAGCGTCGTGGAGGTATAACTTGAGGAAAGGCCAGAGTACAAGGGAATTTATTCAGAAAGTCACTAGCTGATTGGGTAATCCAATGAGCAATGTGTCACGTGCCGAACCGATGATCGTGACTTTTTCAGGTGCTTTCCTGGTAACCTCTGTAAGCACCCAGGACATACTTAGTTAGAGTGCAGTTACTAATAATTCTCCCAGGACCCCGTTATCTCAGTAACTCCGAAAGCAAGTACATATCTTCTTCGGTAGAAGGGCCTCACTTCCGTAAGGAACCCAATAACTTTCAAATTGCCCGACGTTTTCCTTTAAACAAGATAAACTTTAGTAACCTTGAGGACTTGAAGTTTGATATCCGAGGTCCCATACAGATATAAGACTCTCCTCGGAAAGCTCTCTTTCGTTAACCTGGATAACCCAATCCACGGAAAACCATGTAAGTTGCCTTGGAAGCTCTTGGATATGTAAATGTATCACAAAAACCTGAGATATCGATATCGATTGGAATAACATTTCTAGTCTTACTAAGACACTAAGGCAGAGATACAGCAACCTTAACATTAACATTACATTAATCCTCAAGTTGGTCGAGGGTATGGTATCATAGAATTCCTGAAGAATGAACTACTGTACCCTAACCTGAAGATTCCCCGAGAGTTTTTGAACTTGATTGTTCAATAATTGCTCGCTACAGTACCCACCCGTCCACCGTCTACAAGCCAAACAGCACCATTTACATACGCACCAGCACGGCTCGCTAGGAAAAGGATAGTTCCCGCCATGTCCTGGGAGAGAGGGTTTAGCACAAAATATTTGAAAGTCTTAGAGAAAATCCGACGAAACGAACGAAGAGGAGAGGGAAATGCACCTCTTCTGTACCTACTCTCCGTAGTGGGACCGTGTCGGCCAAAGCCGAAGGATCCAGCCGAAAATTCGGGGTCGGTGATGTCGTCATTTCTACAGGTAAACATAACGCAAGGGTTATGAAATGGGAACACTGATCATGAGTATTGACTGACCAGAAGGCCATACACCAGGAGCTAGCACGTTGCTCCGTATCCCCCAAGGTGCAAGCAAGTTCGCCAACAATTTTCCTAGATGTGTGCACGCGCTTTTCGAAAGCGTATACGACGGGGACAGAACTTTGGAATCCAGCCGAAATGAACCAGATGAGGATACCGATAGAACTTGGGAGGTGTGATGAGGTGGGCGTGGGAGGTTTCCCGTGCTTTGCGGCCGTGAAAATCGTTGCCTACGGATGTTTCCTTGATAAAGGAGGTCCAGGAAAGCTATCGTCGTGTAGTACACCCCCGTTACATTGGTTGCAAATGTTTCAGCAAAGTCTTCTGGCGAACCAGTATCCCAGAGGACGCTTTGGAATGCTTTGATGGAGGGTACTGAAAGGCCCTGCGGAGGGGAGGCGGGAGGCGATGGTGGGTGTCTGACATCAGATGGTTCCTCGGGTGATGGGAGAGGATGTGGATACAGATTCCTCGCAACTCCGGCATTGTTCACCAGGAGATCGATATATCCGTTTTGGGCCTTTATGACCTCAACGATGTCCAGCAAACTCTCTCGGTCGGTAATATCTCCCTCGACCGGAATGATCTTATCAAATTTCTATTAAATAGGGAGAAGGTTAGCATGTATCTTCACGATAAATCGAGCTGGTGGTTTCAAACGATCAGGTAAATAAGTGTTGACGAAGTCGTGTGACTTAAATGGGGGATGTAATAGGAGTGGTGCGTACGCTGTGTTCTCTCGCTGCTTTTTGAAGAACCTCCTTCCTGCGGCCGACAATGTAAACAGTAGCTCCATTGTTCTCTAGAGCGGTGGCCATCATTAACCCGATACCTAGAGTATATAGACGGTTAACCGGATTTTGCCCGATGGGAGAAGACGTTGTAGGAGTCTGGGATCCACAGACGTACCTGTGCCTCCCCCAGTCACCACTACAACGAGGCCTTCAACGTCGAAGATGTTCGAAGGATGCAGATGTGACTCAGGTGTGCGCATCTCAACGGGATTGGGGTCTAGCAAGCCTGTACCACCAGCGGAAGAAGGAATCGATGATGATGACATGACCGGTACAAGCGATATCAATCGGAAGAAACTGCGAGGAGGTCGAGAAACCGGAACCTTCTAATGGTCGGGTAGGCAGGGCGCCTGTTAATGACGAACCAAAAAGCGGAGGCCGGACTTTTAAAGATTCGCCAGTAGTGTACCATAGTATATCCTTCAGGCCTAATGGATTGTTCCGCCGGCGAATGAGCAGACACTTTCGCGGCCTTTCCACGGCTTGAACATGAGATTCGAGGCTTAGGAAAGATCGTTCCAGATTGGGGTGGGATGCGGTGCAAAGTCTAGTTGACCCGATTCATCTTGTGTACTAACTTGAAAAGTCAAGACATTCTGAAGCAGGATATAATCAAGTGGTTTAAAGCCGAAAATTTACATGCGATGTGCCAATTCAGAGTTGTTGCCATTTTTGATTTGTTCGCTGGGGTGGCAGAAGTCTTTGGTAGTTCGATGGGCAGGGATATCAACAAAAGTCGCTTGCCTAGTTGAGCAGGTCCTCTTGTCCCTGTCAAGAAACCATCGGATGGACCGACCTCCAATGAACGTTCTAAGGCCCATGGTCCGCTGGGGTATCCGACCACAAACAGCATTCCTCCTCGAAATGAAATTCGAAACACCAGAAAGACTCATGCTTTTAGGAGTATGATGCGATAAAATTTGGAATCAAGACTAAGAGCCAACGAGGCCGCGGTGTTTGAGACCACAAGATTGTGAACCAGCAATGACACCTATGGAAATGAGGTGAGCGCGGTAAAACATCAGACAGTGCGCTATACTTTCAAAACATGCTTCTCTCACCGGTAACCAAGCTCTGAGCCATGGGGTAACATATCAGCATGTTCGTTCCCAAGTGCGATTTTCGGGGCCAAAAAAAAAGTGTTTTGTCATCGTTCAGGTGAAGGAGCCAAAGCCAAGGCGCGCCTTCTTCAATCAGAACCACCACCACTGAATCAAATAAGCGGCGGCCCACACCGAAGGCCCTCCCCAGGCCTCTGGTTCTGAGGAGGTTGGTGAGAAATGTTGAACGCGCAGCACATTCCCCAGAATTTGGCTCGGATTCCTCGAAATCAACGCCGCCCCATTCAGGCAATCCGTGCCGGTCGTGAGCGTCAGCTGGCCACATCTCTCGATGTGTGGGATCAACCCCGTCAACCTGTTATTCGGAACCTTCGTCGACGTCACTCTGGCTGGCATGTGTCCTCTAATCTACTTCTTAAACTGCCGCCGAGGCAGGACTATCCAAGGAGCTCGCAGTGTTAGTAGTGGCAAGTGGATTCTATTGCTTTGGTCTTCCACTATGCTACGTATCGCTTCAAGAGGTTGTCCCTGTGCGAGACCTTTGTCACTGGCGGACACTGTACTTATATCACCTGCCGAGTCAGTCCTGTTTCTGTCAGCGCTGGCCGAGCGACCTTCGGTTCTGTTAGCAGAAGTATGCCTTTTGTCAATAGAAACGATCTTGATCGGTTTTCTATCCACAAATGGGGGATTGACAGTTCAGGAGATGCTGCCATGAATTACAGAGATACTATGACAAAGTGATGGACAAGGTCAACGTGCGTTCCATGTTTCTTGAGGCTTTGTTTATCCTGCGTTCAATAGATATTTTCCACGATGACATATGGCCCAAAGGCACCCACTCCCCTTTCCATATGGGCAACTTTCATTATCCTCACTTGACATTTAACAAGTGAATTATTAGGGGACGGAAAAACAACATCAAATTTTATAAATAGTTCTCGTGAATGCCGAGCTGTTTCAATCCCTTCCTGATTCACCTCGCTTCTGCTCTCTTCTGCTCAAACATCGCGAAAACCTGACGTACTGCGCACTGGGAGGGGTGCTCGTTGCTATGGATGCCTAATCGACGATCTAAAATCTTGTTTGCGCTATTCCGAATCTTCATCGGATTCATCCTCAGCAACTGGTTGGTAGGTATTTAACTTGTGAGGGCTTTAAGCAATCGGGACGACCGGAAAAATTTAAAGGGAGAAAACGGAGCCAAACACCTACTCCACAAATGTCAACTGTCCCCAAGGTTCCTAAGTTTGGGAGTAGGGGTGGACTCGGAGTTTGTGCGATGATCCAAAGTTTCGGTGTTCCAGATCGAGTATCAGTTAACCAAAGAATGGGCATAGGTAGCCTCCAGTCGTGATTTGACGTATTCACCAGCAGTTATGACATTGTACTTGCTTGGTGATTCGGGTGTAACGCAAGTGGGTATAGGCTACATATCTGTCAGTATTCTGATATATCGGTTGTTTATCCACTCACCTCCAAAAGGACGTCGTAGTCCGTACCAAAGAACAGGGGAATGGAATACCGCTTGTGGCCGGAGCGATTGATGACACGATGCAAGGTCGATTTGAATATGTCATCTTCAGAGGCAGACGTCAGGAGTCTAAATTCGCTAATTAGGATTTCAACATACTCACTTGTCCACCGCGCGAACTGATCGCCCAAACTAATCAGAACAGGTGGATAGGAAAGTTAGGCTCTATATAACTCTGAAGACGATGATCGACCGCCACGTACTTTACCACAAGTGTACCAGGAATGGGTACTGCATCTACCCATTTGCCTTCTGTATTTTGGACCTGGAGTCCGCCTGCACGATCTTGCCACAGTATGGTAAAGCACTGGCCCAGTTAGTGTATCAGATTCGATGCTTGTAAATGTAATGATTAAATCGGCCACACATACTTCATAGCTGCAGGCATAAGAATCAGTACCTTGTTTATCAGGATGGCGGTCCACTGTACTCTGTATGGGCACCTATCCCAATCTGCCGTCCCTCTGGGTCCGTCTCGAAGCTAGTTGGACTCTGTGGAGGATAATGAAGGAGCCGCATAATTGCAGCAGGTCTAGTCGTCCAATGGGTGGATACATTTGTTGAGAGATGATAGGATGTGGATGAGAAAAGAGATTACTTTATCAGCGAAGAAATTCTCTGGGAGATCCAATGCGAGTGCGAACAATGGGAAAAGCAATTGACCAACATGAAGCACTTTGTGGCTTGAGAGGGATTATCAGCATCAACAATGAAATTCATATAATACGTCATAGTGGCAATTCCGAAAGCAAGGACGTACTAGTACTCCAAAGTTGTTTCCTTGAACCCGGGCAAATCAGATGGCCAGACGTTCTCTCCAGCCATAGCACCACCCCTCGGAAGTGACGAACCATCGACTACCGTGACAGTCGCATTGTCTACCTCGGGTTCCCAACCTATATCAAACCCTTCATGAAGATCCCCGAGCCCTGTCGAGTCCGTATTTTCGCCGAGAAGAGCGGTATACCCTTTGTAGCTGGGCGTCTTGTGTATATCGAGCTATCAGCGGCGTCCATTGTCTCCTGAGTCAATTGAAAGGTAAATCGAGGCTAGATGCTACCAACCTCCATTTTGGCGCGGTCAGGAAGAGCGAAAAACTCCTTCGCTCCATGGATGGTGTTATCAATAACTTCCTCGGGTATGCCGTGCGATTGGACTATAATTGCGTGCACATGAAGGTGCCAGGGGGTAGACATGTTAATCGAGGATCCGTTTTGAGTGGGGGACCAACCCACTGTAGAAAAATCCGACCTGTGCAATAGAAGGTTTACAGTGAATGCAATAAAGCCATCAAGTGAGAGCCGCACGTTCATACATGCATCCCGAATGAGATCCGCAAGCTTTCTTCGCGCGACAGGATCACTGCTCCGTGCGTCTTGAATATCACTGAGAGAGAAATGAGGATATTTCTATTCCAACGCTAATCCATAACATGCCCACATTACTGGGATCTCTTCGAACGTGCTCTCCGTTCGCTTGAGAGCCATGAAAAGTTCGGGACTTGTCGGTTGAGATTCTACTATCTGCGGATTATGATTGGTTTTATGTTAAGAAAGAACCAGAGGGGTGGTCGACCAAAAACGGCAAGTGTTTCTCACTTCACGAAGGCTCGGAAAAACTAGTTCGAAATCTATTGAAGATAACTATGTAAAGTACAGAATTTAATTATTCACGAGTTGAAATATCCAGGAGAAAGGCAGCGTATCCAGGTGTATCGACCATACTGGCCATCAATCAGGTTATGGATCATCATGGGGCGTAATTGAAAGACGGGGGGAATTTTTGTTATGTCGTTGATGACGATCGGTGGTATCATGAGTGATCTATCCAGAGGTGATCTATCGAGAGAAGAGTTTCCAGATCTAAAAAGAGAGAAAAAACCTCACGCAGAGGTTTTGTAGAGGTCACGTGCAAAGTGGAAGAAATCGACGCTCGAGGCATTGACGCCATACTTGTAGATCTACAACGAAAAGCAACCAGAATGTTAGAAGAAAAGGGGGCAAAAAGACGAAACATCATCCACTCACGAAACGCGAGGCCACCCAACTCGAGAACAATGCCTTTTGATACGCCTCTGGGAGGCGCTTCAACAGGGTGTCCAGGCCCAGCTGATCCACCAACGTCTTAGGAATAGCTCGGCTCATAACACCGTGCCGACTTGGAACATCATCATACAAATCCGAACCCTCCAACTCTGCCTGGAGGTTATAGAGAGTTAAGCTCAGCTCGTCCGAGATCGCAGTGCGAGTTTTGTTGCCCTGCAGCCTCGCGTGCTCCTTCCAAATGCAGTGGAACTCGGCAGCGGCATTTTCTTGGATCTTGGCCTGTATGTCCTTGACGTAACTCTGGTAGAACGTACTAGGCTTTCCATCCTTGAAGATCATCAGGTCAACGTACTCCTCGGTGGAAAGTGCGAGCCCAGCGAGGACTTCGAGCGAGGAAGAGGTAACGCCACCCTTGTTGGCGCTCGAATCCTTGAAGAGGATGACTTTGCGTTTCTCCAGATAGAGACGCGCCTGTTGGGTCAAGAAGAGGTTGGCGCCCTCAACGATGTATTTGAAGTGCGGTTTGCCATCGCCGTCGACGAGACCCGCCATGTTGGAGATGTTAACAGCTTCGGGTCTGTTGAGTCGACAAAAATAAATCTCGAAGCAAAGTATCAAGAATGGTAAGGTCAACTGACCGCCCTCCACAAGGCACAAACAAATCAGCCTTGAACCTCAAATGGGCACCATTTCTGAAATCAGTGCCGTCCAGGACGACTTCGCCAGCTATTCGAACGAACAAATAGAGGTTAGTAAACCAAAAGGTCCTAGAATGTGTAACGAAGATATAACGCACAAGGCAACTTGATATCCTGGTCCTCAATCTTGACGAGGTAGCCCTCCTTGCTCAACTTCTCAACATTGAAGTTGGACACTGGAATCCGGAGTTTGGCCAAACGGATAAGCTCAACACGGTCGATACCGTGAGGGTCGGCGAGGACGCCGCTTCCATCAATGACAGCCACGGTCTTGTCGTTTGCAAGGAGGATCTCGTCTGTAGGAAGCACGACCATTGTGAGAAATAGAGGACACTAGGTGTAAACAGGTAAAAACACTTACTGGAACCAAGATCGCCATCCGGGCCTCCAGTCTGCACCTTCGTGACATCCTTCTCCCTCAAGCCGAGCTGCTTGTATAATCCCAGGACATATTGGCGAATCGATATCGAAGTCATGCCGTAGGTGTCGTGCGGGACACCGCCCAGCGTCTTAGCGGTCTTTCCTGTCGTGAAGGATTTCCACCAAGTCTCAGCACCTCGAGAACGTGCGTGCACTGTTGGGAGGAGAGAGATTAGGGACCTGGCCTTATCACCGAAGGAAGAAACTCCTTACGAGCAGCCCAGTCCATCATGTCAGCAGTACCCTCTGTAATTACAACACATCCGTCAATACAAGAAATAATATTTAAGAAGAGTTACCACGAACCATCAGGACCGAAGAACAACAGCTCAGGCTTGCCGAACAAATCAACCAAGCGTTCCTTGATTCCGGGTGTTTGTCCAGGAATGAGGAGGTCGACGACGGCCTGACCTCGCAAGTTCGGTGAATATATGCGTCAAAACCACGATAATAATATGAACGTACATCGACGTATTTCTCGAAGCAGCGACGAGGGTTTGCACCGAGCCTAAGAAAAACCTTGTCAACAGAAGGGGGAAAAAAAGAAGACGGCGACATACGATGGCAAGATGGTACCCTTAGCACCACCCTCAGGGATATCCTTGTTCTTCAGCGACTGCGTGTATGCGAGGTTGTAGTTCTCGTCAAACAGGAGCCTTTGGTTGATAGAGTAGTTCTCCCTGTTCCTCGACATAACAAGTCGAATACCACCCCTTGCAACATCTCGGAAACGGATGTGGAATCCTCGGAACTCGTTGCCTAATCGAATGAAAATGAAAATTCAGTCTCATAAACGACGACGGGCGATCAACGAAACCAGCACGGACCGATGATAATGAACATCCCAAATGGCTTCCAGGGATACTCAATCTCGGGCAAGAAATCTGGAGCGAGGCGGAATGACAACGCAACCTTTGTGGGTTGATAGAAGTTGGTCTTGAGTACGTGCCTAGAAAAAAAAATTAGCATAATTATGGCTCAAAAAACGAACGGAAAACCAACTTGTTGAAGATCAAGAAGCTCTCCAACACCTGCAGCTCGTGTTTGTTGGGCACCGAACGGCGTATCTTGTCGTAAAGTTCCGCGTCGGTGAGGGGCTGGGCGGTTTGCAAGCGCTGGTAGGAAAGCGTTGGCCTACATCACAGTCAATAAATTCGCCAGACGAATTAAAGGAGGGGAAGGGCAACATACATCAAATTAGAGGAGTCGTCTAGTGGGTAATGCGTCATAGCGAAGTTGACATACAGCAAGCGGATCTGTAAGAGTCGATTAGTACCCTGGACAGAATAAAGAAAAATAGGATACGATCGTCCAACGTACCAATTCCGGATGAGCATGGATAACCTGTGAAATGCTCTCCCGTGTGAAGGTTTCCTCCCTAAACCTCCGCTTGATATCATTCAAAACCTC
>Ga0307517_10013653_pt1 | contig 11009 bp, 4 predicted proteins | sample 23_EM_MG_FD_194515 | JGI IMG/M metagenome (GOLD analysis project Ga0307517, IMG submission 194515) | Populus trichocarpa ectomycorrhiza microbial communities from riparian zone in the Pacific Northwest, United States - 23_EM | ecosystem: Host-associated > Plants > Roots > Unclassified | place... | reverse complement strand
AAAAAAAAAAAAAAATACACTTGAATTACTATTGTAATCCACGGTAATTTTGATATATGGAAACAGTGATTTCCCACACCAGTTCGGACTATATCATTTGATCAACGCTAAATGATCCCAACATATGCTATTTAACAATTATATTATGGTGCTCAATAAATGTGTGAACATCAACCAGCAAGCGTTGCCTGCCATGGCTTGATTCGCATTACCAGTCAAGTAGAAAAGTAGCTCCATTTACTAGTTTAACAAGGTACTGATATTACAAGCCCAGACAATTTATTTTGCTTATTATAGCGGTTGCTCTCAAGACAGCACGCAGCTTCACACCAAAAGAAAGCATAAATGCACAAGAACAGTAACAAAGACAATTCACCGGTAGTATCTATAGGCGGGACTGTACATGCAACTCTCTGCGTGCTTCACAAGGTTTTCTGGACGGGGGAGACGTGTAGCTAGGCCTGCAAGATCACAACATTCAAATAAATTCAGAATTCCTACCACAAAAACATAATACAAGAATAGCCACACTTACCAAGTTCATATGCCTTGGCAGCTACGTTAGCAGCAATTTGGACTGAGATTTTTCTGATGTTAGAGAGAGGTGGGTAAATCAGCCCCTTTGCTAAGTACTCCTCTTTAATTTGCCCAGCCAAGGCTTCCGCTGTTATTAGAGACGGAGAACAGATAAAAACATTAGTCTTCTGATGAGGAGACTCGTGATAGCATGAATCACCAAAGAGTTGAAATCAAGCAACTAATTGTGTTCTAAGTACTGTGAAAAAATTTAAATGAAAAATAAGTACTCCTTGAGATATGCTTTGAACTTACCGGCTGCCAGAAGCATATCATCATGAACACGAATAGCTCCAGAGATGACCAAACCCAGGCCAAGGCCAGGGAAAATGTAAGCATTGTTAGACTGGATGGACAAGAACAGCACAAAATTAAGTCCTTGATGTTCAACTCAAATACTAAATTATTAGACAATTGCGTTGTCTAACCTGGCCAGGAACAAAAACTTTTCCCTCGTACTCAACAGGATCAAATGGACTTCCACTAGCAAAAATTGCTTTGCCCTGCAATTCAAGATCAAGCAATGAACATAAGTTTAGAGTTAACCGCACTTGCTTAGATAGTGTCCTGAAGAAGAAAGATTGTAGAGATCCCTCAGAGGCTGCTTCCTCAACCCGGTGATGAATTATGATTACAAACAATGTTGATTTTACCTTAGTCCAAGTGTAGGCTTCTTCAGCTGTACATTCAGATTGTGAGGTTGGGTTGGAGAGAGCCAAAATTAGAGGTTTCTGCAATGCCATTCATAGAAAATGATCAAGTTCTCTCTTTTTTTTGGTTGATATACAATTATCATTCACAAATATACGTGAAAAACGCTTTGGACATATTGAACCTCATTGAAAGAAGCCATGGCCTCAATCACTTCCTTAGTAAACGTTTTTCCCACTCCGGATGTTCCAATCAAGACTGTTGGTTTGATTGCCTGAGAAAGTGGGCTAACTGAATGAGGAACCAACAAATAGCTGAGAGCAGGTAATTGAAAATTGAACAGATTTCCACACCTTGACAACTTCTAGGAGTCCTTTAACGGGTTCATGTTCATGAGCCCATGGTTTCTTGAAGTGTTGTAATGACTCCTTGCGAGAACTAACAATCAAACCCTGTCAGAAAAATTATGTCGTGTTAAGAGATGGGGGATGAAAGGCAATCAAATAATTCCAGAGCTTGTTCGTAGCTATAAATTGTTTAGCAAGGTCATAAAAAATTCTGCTTCGGTATTACCTTTGAATCTGTCAGCCAAATCTTCTTGCGAGTCTCTTCCAAAGGAGTTTTTGACTGGAAAAAAAAGAGGAGAAAAAAAAAGACAGAAACATGTAAATGAAAAAATATATGGAAGATAAATTGGAGTGATATATGGCGTTACTCCAAATCCCAGTAAAAAGATACGAATCACTAAAGATGACATGAATATTGTAAGAGCAAAACGATACCCGTCTTGACATCTCAAGAGCTATAAGCTCTGCTATACCAGTTCCAGCCTGCAAAATCATAAAGCTACACTTCAAATTAACTGCTCAAACAATACATATATAACTTAACCACTAGATTTTTAATGCTGGATAGAATTGGATGTGGATGAGCAATAATCTTGTAAGTCCTATCATTACCTGAAAAACTTGAACGAAGAAATCATTAAATCAAAGGGGAAAAAAAGGAAAAGAAACTCATGTTTTCACACTAAACACTCAAGAATGTCATCACTCATTCCATAGTCTACTTCTCAAAGTCTTTTATAATCGACTAATTCTTTCTTTTCTTTTATTTTTTTTCCCATGCTGCAGAAGGAAAAGAAAGAACGAAATCATATGGCAAAGACAGAATCTCACTTCCCCAGCACCAAGGAACAAGAAAGTGTGATCAGCCAGGGAACCACCTAGCAACTTCAGTGCTGAAATAAGCCCTGCAAGAACAACAGCAGCCGTTCCCTGCAATAGACAGAGAATAACATATTAAAGAAGTAGGGAAACAGTATCTTATGTAATGATTCACGATTAGGAGCCTCATGCCTGTATATCATCATTGAAGACTAAATGAGTTGTGCCATACTTTGCAAGCAGATCAAAAGCATTGTGGTTAGCAAAATCTTCGAACTGCAAAATTTGGTAAGGAAAAATGAAGATAACATCAGAAGTGAGTTAGGAACATGAAACTTTGGGATCGTATAAGTCAACTATGCATCTGACCTGAATCAGAACTTTCTCCCCATAATTTTGTTTTACAGCAGTCATGAACTCATGGAGAAGTTCAGAGTATTCCTGGAAGTAAGAGAAAACACCAAATTTTATTTGATTGCGAATTATATTTTACATGCCTGACCATAATGAAGGTATTCTCAATTATAAAACCTGGCCAGTTGCCCTCTTTTGTCTCAGTCCAATGTAGAATTCATCCTTCAGCAATTGCTCGTTGTTCGTACCCACATCAATGGTTACTGGCAAACACTATAAAAAGAACACAGGAAATATTCCCATCAGACAAGATATCAAACCATATGATGCGTCTCAATCCATGATCTTATTTTAAAGATAAACAGTTAAGAAACTCCATAGCCATTATACACTATTCTACATATACACACATAGATCTTTAAGGGCATATGAAGCACTTGATGCGAGCAACATCTTAAACCTAATGAAAATCAGTCAAGTAGAGAAGAGACTTAAAATGTTCTGAAAATGCTTACAGCTGAAGGACGAACTCCTCCAAGTGCAGTGTAAAGAGACAACTTCCCAACAGGAATGCCCATTCCCTGCAACATTTTCAGCATAATCATACGTATATATTTTATAAACCACAAAGAAAAATGAAACTTCTTTTCCCCTTTCCAGTAAATATCCTTATACCTGACAGCCAAGATCCCCAAGTCCCAAAATTCTTTCACCATCAGTAACAACAATAACTTGAATACTCTTCTGAGGCCAGTTTTTCAGCACATCAAGAACTTTCCCCCTAGAAAACCAACCACTTCCTAAAATGAGCTCATAAATTATAAATATTGGCAGGATTTAAGTAAAAACAAAGGAAAGAAATATCCATACTTCTCTTTTAAACTTATATATAAACCCTGAGGACGCTTGAAAATACTTCCATACTTCTGGCAAGCTTCCCCAACCGTCGGTGTATAAACAACCGGAAGCAATTCCTCAACATTATCGATCAAAAGCTTATAAAACAACCTTTCATTCCTTTCCTGTTAACCCCCACAGTAAAAATCATCATTATTATTATTACTATTATTGTAGTAGTAGTAGAATATATGTCATATTTAGAGAAATGTGAAAAAATTGGACCCACCATAATAAATAAATAAAAATAGATCCCATTTGAGATCATATATAATAATACCTCAAGTTCCATCATGGCCGTATATTTTTGAAGAGGAAGTTGATATTGTCTAATGGTGTTCATCAATTTCTTTTCCTGAAGCTGTTGAGAGATAGTTGCTGGAGGAAGAAGACCACGCAGGTAGTGTGCATCTCTTTCTTTCTCAGTGAAAGCAAGCCCTTTGTTGTGATGTGGATCCCTCAACAAAGTATATCCACTACAACCCAGTATTATTATTACCAACAACAACAAAAGTTGACGATCAAAATGAAAACTATTACAAATTAAAAACCAAACCTGGCAACGGAGATGGTCCAGGGAGTAACAAGCTGGTCCTCAGTGGCACAATCCTCGCCATAAACGTCCTCAACACCACCACCGACAGTGGATTTGGGGTCCATGTCGAGCACCGAAGCTCCGTCTCTCATCTCCTTCAGCGTGCTTTCCATTCTCAGTTGACTTAATCTCTCTCTGCTGATCTTCGAATATCAAACTAAACCGAACCGAGACCTAAACCTGACCTTTCTTTCTTTACAAATCAAAGGGAGAAACAGCAAAATATATAGAGATTAAATAACAAGTTCTGGAGTAGTGGTTTGCTCTGTTTCTGCTCGACAAAAACACAACGTTAAAAAAATACTTATTAGTAGCAGGCAAAGTCAAACCCTTGTTGTTCTACACGGTACAATTACTTGGTAGGCACTCGTAATTCTTACAATAATCGTTATAAAAGTAATATTATTAGCAGCAGCAGCGCTAATCTAGTATATCCTCGTTCATCCACTGAATAATTAATTTATCTTTTATTCCTTAATTTCATATTCGAATATTTTAAGTTAGCATTTGATGAAATCTACACATGAAAATACTTTTTAATATGGATAATTTGATCGGAAGCCAATAGATTATGAATGAGTTTTCAATGATTATGTTATTCCATAACACTTAAAAAGAGAGAGAATTAAGTATTCTTCGCTGGTGTTTGATATTAAAATTATAATTGTTTTTAAAGTATTTTTTTTTGAAATATATTAAAATAATATTTTTTTTATATTTATACACATAAACAATCAAAAAAAACATAAAAAATAAGTTGAACCAAATTTTTTTTTTAAAATAGGCCTGATCCAAGAATGATGATGTCTCGTCCTGGCATGGTTGCGTCACCGTAAAAATAAACACCGTCTTAATACATGTTTAGTATTGTGGTATAAATTGTTTTTTAAAAGTTTTTTTCGTTTAAAAATTATCAAAATTATTTTTTTAGGTATTTTTTTATATTTTTATATCATTATATCAAAATCATCATGAAACACTATTTAATATTTTTTTGCATTAAATATATTTTTAAAAATATTTAAAAATAAAATAGTTATTATACTCTTAAATACCTTCAAAAACCAAGTTAAATTTTTTCAATTTTTATTTATTTGGAATCAAACAAGCTTAAACAATTCGACCTTTTCAAAATTATCTCACAATCACTATCCAAGTTTTAGTAAAAGTAAAAAGATAAAAGGAAAAGAAATATAATGATTCGCCACCAATCACGCACTTCGCTTTCCAAACGCTAGGTTCAGATTTTTAATCAGCACTCAGGGATTTTTCACATGTGATACACACACACACTAAAAACTCTAACTCAAGATATCTACGGCAACCATTACTTTACTTATTAATTATACATAATATTAAGCAAAATTACCCGAATACCTATATTAATTTTAAATAAAATTATATATTAATCATTTGATTTTTGTTGAATAGACAAAAAAAAATATAATAAATTCTTAAGTTCGGCGTCGGCGTGGTTAATATTTTCATGTAAGATATTTTTTTAAAAATGTTTTTTAATTTTAAAATATATTAAAATAATATTTTTAAAATATTTTTATTATTTTTAAAATTGATATATCAAAACTAATAAAAAACATAAAAAATATTAAATTAATATTTGTCCACTACTGTCAGTGCAATGATGGAAGAGCATCATATAAATGAGAGAGAGACTTGACTCCGTTGAAAAAAAGGGAAAAACAAAGAGGGAGGGACAGATTTGTCCGTGTTCGGCGGTGGAGGAGGAGGAGGAGGAGGTGATCGATAAGGAAGGATTCCTTTTTGTCCATTTTCCTGTCCACGAAAATGGATAAAACGTTTATTTCTAATTTTTTTAATTTAATTAAATAATAGCTGGGTTGAAGGAAAGGACCCGCCACGTGGGGTTCTGTCTGTCAATTATTTGGGGGTAATGTGCACATCCATTCCCCCTGTCACGATTAAACTTTGCAGGACAAACAAACTGATAGTGGGTTTATTTTTCTGTTTAAAAAGTTTTTTAAATTAATTATTTTATAATTTTATATTATTTTAAAATGTTGATATTAAAAATAAATTTTTAAAAATAAAATAAATTATTTTAATATATTTTTAAATAAAAAATATTTTTAAAAACAAATACTATCACAATTAAAGCACTATTAGGCTGTAAGGTGCCCTGGTCCACTGTGCGTGAATATGTCGATTTCAATACTGTTCTTTGCCTCTTTTGGCTTAGGAATATTGAAAGGATATACCTCACTTCCCTCCCCCTAATTCATTTCGCTTTCACTTTGTGCTATTTAGACAAATCTATTCGAGGACTAATGTGCTCTGCTATGTTTTTTTTTTTTTACCCTTACTTTGTCTCTTTATCCAAAAAAAAAAACTTTATTAACACTCTTTTTTAATCAAATTCCCTATTGACTTTTTAAAAATATTTACATCTAAAATAAACATATATATATATATAGCAGAAAAATAATTATTATTATATATATATAGCAGAACAATAAAAAAAAACTAAAATCAATTATAAATCAAAAGAGTTAAAGGGATATTGAACCATGCTATCAAGGAAAAAAACAATTCGAGGAAGGTAACTCAACTAGTCATGTTCTAGATTTGCTTCTTAGATATCACCAATTTGAATTTTACAAACCTCAGGGTCACTGGAGACTTACATGGTCGTTAACTTCAATGCCCATAAAATTAGTCAAGGTGCGCACAAACTAGCCTGAACATCCACATTAATAAACAAAAAAAAATCAGCTCACAAAAGAATTGACCCCACACACACACGGATAATCAAAATAATATTTAAAGTGGGAGGCTACAACAAAATATCTAATCATAAATCATATATATCAACCTAAGAATAATATCATTATATTCAAAGCGGGACACTTCAACAAAAGATCTAACCATAAATCATATATTAGCCTAAGATTCATATTGTATCAATAAAAAATGAGTTTATCTTGTATTAATTTAATAAAAATCTTGATATAATACAATTATATACAGAGACTCCGTGTGTGAATGTCCTTCCAGAAAATATATCTATCTATGGTATATGTCACTAGCTACCAAATTCTAATAAAACTGAAGCCTGGTGGTGGTGTATCTGGGGAGGCTCCCTTGTGGTAATGTGTCTTTATAGAAGTCTTTTGTAATTAAAATATATTAAAATAATTTTTATTTTTATATTAACATATTAAAGTTATTAAAATATATCTAAAAATGAATTAATTTAAAAGGGGGGTTAAATCGCAAAAAGAAAAATCACAATTACATAATTTTGAGATATTATATTAATAAATTAAAATGCAATCCATTTTCTTAACACTAGTATATTCTTACTTCAGCTTTCACATAGTCAAACTATCTTCAACCGAATCATGAAACTTAACCAAGTTATCCACAATTAAATTGGTACAATTATAGTAAATTATTTTTCTTTCACCTTATTTTAATACTTGAATATTAAATGATAATACGGGGAGTAAAAATAATCAACTATAATAAACTTTCAAGGAAAAAAATAATTAACATATATACTAAAAAAATTGGGGTTTTTTTCCTAGGTAATTCACAGTGAAACACCTTAAATTTGCTTTTCATTTTCAAACTTTTTTTTCTTGCAATTAAATCCTTCTATAGCCTAATTAGATAGAATTAGGGTTGAAATTATGGGGAAAAATACCAAATTAAAAGGTAGAAGACTAAAAAGTAAAACATGGAGAAAAGGCATGACTTACATCAAAATCATGAGAATTTTTATTTTGGTCCAAAAATTCATTTTGTTTATTTTTTAGGCTCTGAGTTTAAGAGAGTAGAGAGAAAGTCATCAAAAAATGATGAAAGATAGAAAGTTTGTTGTTACAATTCCAACAATCAAAATGATAAAGTTTGATGTCTACAGGTTCAATTTGACAAAGAGAGTTCGATGGTGATAAACATGCCAAAAAAGGATCGAATTCTTTTTTTTCTTTATCTAGTTGATTTTAGTTTGTTTGGGTGTTTTGGGGTTAGTAGATGGTTTAAAGAGATTTTTGTGGTGTTTATTAGGTGTTTATGAATTGAAAAAAAGATTTTCAAATAAAAAAACTACCCCTTGATTTTTCAAGCACTATAATAGTGGTCGAATTTTGGGTTGGATAGCAACTTACAATACATTATCTACCCTTGTAGGTGACATGTTAACTATTTTATTTTTTTCTAAAAAAACTAAAGGGCGAACAACAATCTCTGACACCTCTCATAAAAGATAATAAATAAATAAATATACCAGGCTCATGGGCCTACGCTTTTGTAAGGCCCTTGCATGCCAAACCACCCAATCCTGGCCTTGGCTCTTTTTCAGTTTTTTATTTTATTTTTTATCTTTCAATATCAGGTTTTTTTAAATTATTTTATTAGTTTTTCTTTTTCAATTTCATCTTTACTATTTGATTGATTTTGGATTGATATTCATGTTTTTATCATATAATTAAATAAAAAAAATATTATTGAACACGTTAAATCTATAATGAAGATCACGGGTTTGACAAGTTAATTCAAGTTGACTTAAATCGATTCAATACATTATGCTCTCATTGTTTATATATATATAAAAAAAGATGTCATCTAAATTTTTTTAAAAAAAACCAACCATTTTTTTACCGATCATTTAGGTTGTTTTTGGACCTGCATGTCTAGTTTTTTGTTTCTTTTTTGTCATTTTCTTCTTCTTCTTCTCTCTCTCTCTCTCTCTCTCTCTTATCTTTGGACCCGTTAAGTCAACAAAATCACATTAAGACAACTCTCACATGATTTAATTTAAAACTCGAACTAAGCAGGGATTCAAGTCGGAAATTTTCAAATCTAACTTGTTGGATTTGATTTAATGACAATATTAAAAAAAATCCTCATAACTTAGACATATTTTTTACATCTAACTTTTTTTTAATCCATGGTATAATGCGAGAAATAACCTAGTCAATATTAAACATTTAGATATAGACAGTGGCAATGTGATTTATATAAAACAAAACAAAACAAAATGATAGGTATATTTATTACAATTCTTTTTTATATATATATATATAAATGTGAGTGTCAAGGTCAACTTGCGCGCGAGCCCTAAAGTTAACGACCACGTAAGCCTCCAGTGGCCATAGGGTTTGTGGGACTCGAACTTGTGACCTTTAGGAAGCAAATCTGGAGCCTGACCAGTTGAGCTACACCCTTCAGGGTCATATTTATTATCATTCTTCCTTATTAAAGATATTGTTCAATAATAGATAATGCATGAGCTGAAAAGTGAAAAATGGTGTGTTTACTAAAACATTTCAATGCATGCACACATGGACGAATCCAACATGTGTGCAATGTGGGCACTTGCCCACGTTGCTAAAATAAAATAAAAAATATCATGTTGAAATTAGTAATGGAGTTTTAATAGATAGAAAAATTAGAAAACAAATTTAAAATAGATGTGTTTTTAGAATGATAAAATAATTCTGATGAATTATGAAAGAACTGCGTGAAAAAGTATTGGTTTAAACCTTGGTTAAAAATCAATAACATTATCGTGAAATTATAGTAAGTCTGTAAATAAAACAAATGATGAAATAGAAAAATAAATATATTTTGGAATAAGAAAATGGTATCAAGGACTTAGTAAAATAATTGATATGATTCTAGCAATGATTGAATAATAAGAAAATTTGAATTTTGACATAAAATTGTCTGACCAATTTTATGATATTGAGTAGAACTCTGAATTTGACCATCGAATTGGGTTGAAACTTTACGAGGAGCCTTTGGACACATTGCTCTATCATGATTTAAAATTTTAGGGTAATTTAAGTTTGGAAAGGCCATGCGGGTATATCAACAGTCGAACAAAAAATAACATGCAGGCTCATTAATGATATTTTCATAAATAAGCTAGGAAAATTAGAAATTCAGCTTCTTCTTCCCTTTTAAAATGTCAACCAGTGCTGAAAAAAAATAGAAAAGAAAAAACAATTAAGAGCTTCCTCACAAATACCCTAGAGAGAAATTAAGATTTAAGATAAGATGGATGGAGAAGTGAATATTGAACACATCCAACTCAAAAATTAAAGGGAAATCAAGTGAGAAAAAAAGACTAGAGAGAGAAAACCCACGACATTAAGAGGAAAAAATAAAGGAGGAGCAAAAAACTTTGATAGGTTAATATTGGAAGTTCATATCATTATTGGGTAAGATGTTATAAACTTGATTGTATAAGTTTGAGTAAAGATGAACAAAGTTAATACAAAATTATTAAATTTTGAATTAGGGTTTTTAAATGTTAAATTAAAAAAAAAATGAAATTGTAAAAATGTGATGTTCGTGGGATGGAATAGGATGTGAATAACTCTAAATAAAGTATAACTAAAGAAGAAAAATTGGGTGTTTATGATGAAGTGGAGCCGACAATTTAGACTGTGAGAAATTAATGAAATAAATAATTTATGATTATGTGTTGGTTGATTGAAATAAATAATTTATGGTTAGTTATAAAGATGATTAGTTGAATGATTATTTGGTTACTTATATTGAAAAAAAAGATATTTGAGAGTGTTATTAATGAGAAGATCTTACAATATTTTTAACATATGAAGTTTTATAAGGATCATATGTGAATTATAATATAAAAATAAAATTTTGTGGAGTATCTTTTTATAATATATATGTAAATTTTTGAACTTTATATTTAAAACTTATAATTTATGAATTTTAATTAATTTAGTTATATACTTATATTATTTTGTCCCTAC